>ERZ1370068.8654-contig-7490_pt1 | contig 55360 bp, 86 predicted proteins | sample MGYA00561227_ERZ1370068 | MGnify/ENA primary metagenome ERZ1370068 (study PRJEB38410, sample SAMEA6850437) | metagenome | study: Metagenomic assessment of the ecological functions of the soil: analysis of the soil microbiota associated with the... | reverse complement strand
TGTACTTCGTTCAGTTACGTATCGCTGATACTGGCCCCGTCGCCCGCGGCGGTTGCGCTGGTCCGACCGGCGCGGACTTCCGTACCGAAATACTGGGCCTGGTCAAGGCGCAGATGGTCAAGAACGCCGTGATCGTGCCGGTGGGCGCCAAGGGCGGCTTCGTCGCCAAGCGGCTGCCCGATCCCCAGCGTCGACCGCGAGGCTGGGCCGGCCGAGGGCAGAGCCTGCTATCGCGCGTTCATCGGTTGCCTGCTCGAACTCACCGACAATCTGGTCACCGGCTCGGACGGTGTCCGCCGAGGTCGTGCCGTCCCGAACACGCGAGGCACGACGGCGATGATCCCTACCTCGTCGTTGCGGCCGACAAGGGTACGGCGACGTTCTCCGATATCGCCAATGAGATCGCGAGCGACTTCGGCTTCTGGCTGGGCGACGCGTTCGCCTCCGGTGGGTCTCGTGGGTTATGACCACAAGGCAATGGGAATCACCGCACGGGGCGCGTGGGAATCGGTGAAGTTCCACTTCCGAGAGCTCGGCGTGGACACACAAGAACAGGACTTCACGGTCGTCGGCATCGGCGATATGTCCGGTGACGTCTTCGGCAACGGGATGCTGCTGTCCCGGCACATCAGGCTGGTGGCCGCATTCGACCACCGGCATGTCTTTCTCGACCCGAACCCGGATGACGAGAGCTCCTTCACCGAGCGGGAGCGGTTGTTCCGGCTGCCGCAGTCGAGCTGGGCCGACTACGACACCAGCGTCATCTCGGCCGGGGGCGGCGTATATCCGCGCACGCTCAAGTCGATACCGATCAGCGACGAGGTGGCTCAGGCGCGCTGCGGTTGCCGCCCGCGCGTCACCACCATGACTCCGAACGAGCTGATCCATCACATCCTCGCTCGCCCCGGTCGATCTGCTCTGGAACGGCGGCGTCGGCACGTTCGTCAAGGCATCCAGCGAGCCGCAGCTCGCGGCAGGGCGATCGAGCCAATGACGCGGTTCGGGTGGACGGAGCTCAATTGCGCTTGCCGAGTCGTCGGTGAGGGCGGCAATCTGGGCTTTACGCAGCTGGGCCGCATCGAGTACGCCCGGTCGGGCGGACGGATCAACAGCGACGCCGACAATTCTCGCCGGAGTCAACGCGTCCGATCATGAGGTGAACCTGAAGATCCTGCTCGACCGGGCCGTGGCTGCGGGCAGCTGACGCGGGACGAGCGCAATGAGCTGCTGCAGACGGTGCGCGACGATGTCGTCGAGAGATCCTGCAGGACAACTACGAAGTGAACCTTCCAGCTCGGCATGGCCCGCCGGCTCGGGCCTGCGATGGTCAACGTGCGCCTCGCTTCTCTGCGGGCGCTGGAGGCGACTGACGGCTTGGATCGCCAGTTGGAGTTTCTCTCCTGTCAAACAACGGAGATAGCCGCATCGAGAGGCGGCTGGAGAGGGGCTGACCTCGCCGGAGGTAGCCGTCCTCTCCGCCTATTCGAAGATCAGCCTGAAGCGGCGAATCGAGGACTCACACTGCCCGATGAGCCGTGGTTCGCACCGCATCTTGTGCTCCTATTTCCACCTCTGATCGTCGAGCGCTTTGGCGACCAGATACGCGAGCACCATTGCGGCGGGGAGATCATCCACCACACGTTCTCGTGAACAACATGATCAACCGCAGCGGCACGACGTTCGTCCACCGGGCAACCGAGGAGACTCGGCGCCGACGCGGCGCAGATTGCGCGGGCGTACATAGTCGCCCGCGAGGTCTTCCAGCTGCCGCCAGCTATGGGATGAGCTGCAAGGCTCTCGACAATCAGGTGCCTGATCGACGCTCAGAAGGCGGCCTACCAAGAGTTGCGCAGGATTGGTCGACCGAGCCACCGGCTGGCTGGTCGAAGCGCGGTTCCCAATCGACGATGTCGCTGGTGAGATCGAGCGTTTCGGTCCCACCATCGCGCACCTGACGCCGCGTGTGCCGCAGCTGCTTCGCGGCATCGAACGCGACAACATGGCCAAGGAGGTCGACCGGTTCGTCGAGCAGGGTCTTCCGCGGGACCTTGCGACCCGGATCGGCGAGATGCTGACGGCATTTCAGCTCCTCGACGTCGTGGAGATCACCCGGAAGAGCGCGCGGCCGGCCGACGAGGTGGCCGAGGTGCAATTCGCGGTGTCTGAGCTGTTCAGTGTCGACGTGCTGCTGACCAAGATCACTGAGCTGCCCGAGATGACCGGTGGTCGGCCCTGGCCCGGCGGCCCTGCGGCACGACGTGTACGCCGCGTTGTCCGCGATCACGTCGTCGGTGCTCGCCAGCACCGAGCCGGGAAGCCGGCCACCGAGCGAGTGGCGGCCTGGCGAGAAACAGAACGCCCAGCGCGTCGACCGGGCGCTGTCGATCATCGGCGACGCATTGCAACGCGACCGAGTGGACCTCGTGACGCTGTCGGTGGCCTTGCGAGTCATGCGCAGCGCTTGCGGCGTACGGTCGCTGGTCAGCGGTCAGATTGCGCCGGCGGCCGCGGCGGACAGCGGCCTCCTCGGCTGGAGCGACACGCGCGCGCATGTGTTGACGGCGAATAGCGGCACCTTGGCCCACACCGTCACTCGATCGGAACCGATGTCGACCCCCAGCTCGAGGTGAGCGAGTCGACGATGGCGAGCCTCGCCCGCTGATATCTTCCGGTCCGGAGCTCATCAGCCTCGGTGGCTCCAGAGCCGCCGCCATCGTGACCTGGATCAGCACATCCTCGTCGGTCGGTCGACCACTGCCACGGCGAGCTCGTCACTGGGTAACGGCTCGGCCGTGCCGAATCGCGTTGGTGATCAGCTCCGTCGCCACGAGCGCCGACGTCGTTCCTGACCGTCGGCCGGCAAACCTTGACCCGCCAGATCCGCGGTCAAACCAGCGCGCACCGCCGCCGCACTGGCCGCCACCGCTCGGACGTGCATAAACACCACGAAACTAACCGCCTGCCTGGTCCAGTCCTGCCCGACCTCCGTCGACATCGTCGCCAGGTTCGTGGCGGTATGCCCAGAATGCCCGGGCGCTTAAACCAGCCGCCGCTGCCCTCCGTGTCCGTCGAGCCAGTGGATCACATCGGCCGGCCGGTTGGTGATCACAGCATCCACGCCAAGCCCGACCACATAGTCGATATCGGCCAAGCTGTCGACGGTCCACACGTAGACGAGATTGCCACGCGCGTGGCGCGCCAGGTCGTATCCAGGGTCGCCCACGAGCAGTTCGAGCCCGGGACCGGCGATGCCTACGCCGGCCGGTAGGCCGCCGTCGCGCCGCCCACGCATGAGCCGGTCCATCAGGAGCACCGTTGGAAGTTCTGGGGCGAGCAGCCGCACTCGCCGCAGTGCGACCGGCGCGAAGCTCATCACACTGACCCGCCCGTCCATGTGGGACGCGCCGACGGCGCGCGGACGCGCGCTCGGTCACTCCAACGGCGCGACCCGCCCAGCCAAATCGCCGAGAACGCGGACCAGCTCCTTCTCGACCAGCCCGGCGTACCTGGTCGGATGCTTCGTCTCCACCAGCAGCCGCACCTCGCGGCTGGCATCCCTGACGAGCCCGAGCAACGTCTCCCGAACCTGAGCACGCCACCGCGCCGTGTGCCGGTCCGGCGCATCTCGGCGACGGTGCGGCTCGTTGCGCATCGTCGGTCGGCCGCGTCGGGCCATTCGCCGGACAACGATTCCGTGTCGTACCACGAGGAGAAGTCGAGCGCGTCCAGCCGAGCCAGGTCCATCTCGCTGACTGGGCCCGACACCGTCCGAGCGTGCGATTGACGGTGCGGTCGTGCACGCAGACGAGGTACCCGTCCGGCGTCAGCCGCACATCGCATTCGAGGGCGTCGGCTACCGGCCTCGATGGCGGCCTGATAGGCGAGCTCGGTGTGTTCGGCGACGAGCCCGGATGCGCCGCGGTGCGCGGCCACCAGCGGTCGGGCTGGTGCGGTGCGGGGAGTCGGCGTGGTCCGGCGGCGTTCCGGTCTCTCACATCTTCCTATCGTGCCGCATCCGGTTTGGCTGGTCGCCGACGCTGCGGGCGGTCAGATGATCATGCCAATGGTGCCATCGGGCCCCACGATCGAGCGACCGGACTGCGCCCACGCCTCCATCCCACCGGTCAGGTTGACCGCGTCGTAGCCCTGGCGGCTGAGCCAGGCGGCCACCTGAGCCGACCGGGCACCGACGCGGCAGACCACGACGATGCGGCCGGTGCCGTCGAGCGCCCCGAGTCGGCCAGGCCGGCCGGGAGTTGGCTGAGCGGAACATGGATGCGCCTCGGCGGCGTGCCCGGCGACCCATTCCTCGTCTTCTCGGACGTCAAGCAACACCGTGCTCGGGCGGCTCGCGGTCGAGAGTCCGCGACCGACACCGATCGCACGTCGAACATCATCACTGATCGCTCATTTGAGTAGCTTGGACAGTCGTCGGTCGGCGAGTTCGCGCCCTTCCGTCTGGCAGGTCGGGCAGTATTGGAACGATTTGTCGGCGAAGGACACCTCGCGCACGGTGTCTCCGCAGACCGGGCAGGGCAGGCCGGCTCGCGCGTGAACTTTCAAACCGCTGCGCTTCTCTCCCTTAGAGTCGCGGCGCGCTGACCTACGGAGCGTTCGACGTGCGTCGCGGAGCACGGTTGCCCATCGCGGCGTGCAGGCGTTCAATCTCTTCGTCGGTGAGGCTGGCAGCGAGCTTGAACGGGGACATGCGAGCCGTGTGCAGTGATCTCGTCGGAGTAGGCATTCCCGATCCCCGCGATCACGGCCTGATCGGTCAAGGCACCTTTGATCTGGGCCCGCTGACCGCGCAGCAAAGTCGCGGAGTTGGCCGGCGTCAATCGCGAGCGCGTCCGGACCGAGGCGGGCGATCCCGGGCACCTCGGCGGGATCCCGAACCACATACACGGCGAGCCGCTTCTGCGTGCCTGCCTCGGTGAGGTCAAGCCGCTCTCCGGGCCGCCGTCGAACTCGGAGCAAGATGCAGGCGCAGCGCGAGCGGGCCCTTGCCCGGCCGTGGGCGGGGCCGGCGGCAAGATTGTCGCGCCACTGCAGCCAGCCGGCCCGGGCCAAGTGCACGATCAGATGCAGCCCATCGACGTCGAGGTCCAAGAACTTGCCGTGGCGGCCCACTCCGGTGACGGTCGAGCCTCGAATAGCGCCGACACCGGCGGGTCGAACGTCTTGACCGCGCTGAAGGCTGCGACGTCAACGCGAGCAACAACTCGTCCTACTGCCCGCTCACGGAGAAATGCGGCGAGCGCTTCGACTTCCGGTAGTTCGGGCAGGTCGAGCGTACGGGTCGCGGCGACGAACGGACGGTCGCTGCTCGCTTTACGCTCGTCTTGATGAGCCGGGGGTTCGTGGCGTAGTGCGCCGTCGATGGTTACGCGGCGGACTGCTTGCCACCGGGGCGATAGTGATCGCCTGGCTCGTCGCCTGCTACCTGATCGTCTCGTCGACCCCACGGTCGAACCGCGCGACTCGCGCCGATGCCAGTCGTCAGTGCTCGGTCCGCCGACACAGGATGGTCGGCTGGGGACCGGCCTCACATTGATCAATCAGGGTTATGCCGGCAACCTCGTCATCTCGCTCAACTCACCTGAGCAGCGGGAGGCCCGCCAGGTTGTGCAAGCTCCTCCAGCCGGAGTCGTCGGCTACCTGCTTCACCCCTGACCCGGCAACCACGCAAGGTGAGGCGCAGAACATTCGACGGCTAGCCGCGGCGCAGCACTGGAATACGATCATCGTGGTCACCTCGACCTACCACGTCGCGGGCAGAGGATGATCATCCGGCGGTGCTCGACGGCACGCTGGAAGTGGTCGCCGCGCGACCGCACATCTCGCTGCTGGACTGGGCCTACCAGTTCGCTCTACCAAACCGGCGGGTATCTCAAGGCGGCCATCAGCCGAGGCTGCTGATCGCGACTCTTCATCCGGTTGCGACGTCGTGGATCGCGCAGTCCTGCAGTCGTGATCCAAGACTCATTGCCCTGGGGTATCGAAAGTCCAAGATCATCAGGGGAGAGAACTCGCCCCAGCCCGTCAGCCCACTACCCGAGCCCGTCAACGAGACGTAACCTGAAGGCATGACGCAGTGGGGCCTGGACACGCTCTTCAATCCGGGCAAACGTCACATGGACGAGGAGAGAAGCGCCGGCTCCAGTCCACCCGCCAGCAGATCGGTGACGCGTCAGGCGGCAAGCGCATCGATCTGGAGTCCGGGAAGGTCACGATCCGTCGGCCGAGCGCGACCGACGAGGAGACCGACAACGCGGACGAGGGGGCTGCGGCTCCCGTCGCCGATGCCAACCAGCCCGGCGAGGCATCGTCCGACGCTGACCTGGAAAGTCATGGCGGCGCCTGCCGAGGACCGCCCCGCTGAGGCCGCACCGGCGCTAAGTTTCCGGAATCGCTCGGAGCGCGATGTCCGTTCCTGGACCGGACGGGCGCCGAGCGCGGCCGACGGCTCGGCGAGGCCGGCCAGGAACCGGCCGGCGAGGCCCGGTGCGAGACGGACGAGAAGCGAACCAGCTAGACACCTGGCCAACAATCCGGACAGCTGCCGAGCACCGGCGTTGATCAGCGCCCGGATCCTGCTCCCAAGCCGGCAAGCCCCGAAGTCAGCTGCGCTACGGCCCCATCGAGCGCCCGGTCGGCGCCGGCCGTTGTCGCCAGCTCTGGCCAGCAAGGCCGCGACCGACGCTGGTTCCCGGGTGGCCGCGCGGACCACGTCGAGCGCGATGACGTTGCCGGAGCCCTCCCAAATCGAGTTCAGCGGTGATTCCCGGTAGAGGCGGGGCAGCCCGCTGTCCTCCACGTACCGCGTTGCCGCCGAGGCATTCGAGGGCCTCGCCGACGACCGTTACCGTGCGCTTGCACGCACCCAGAATTTCGCCGCTGGAACGGCCAGGCGGGCCAACGCCCGCTCGTCGTCGTCAACCGTTCGGGCCAGCCGGACGAACAGCGCCGTTGCCGCGGCCGATTCCACGCAGAGGTCGGCCAGCACCTCTCGCATGAGAGACGCGTCGATCAGCCCGGACCCGAACACGCGCCGATGCCGCGCATGGTGCGACGGCTTGCACGGCGGCGGCTCGTTCGCCCGGCCGCACTGCGCCGATGACGCAGTCAGGCGGGTCATGGTGACCATGTCGAGGATCGTGCGCAGGCCGTCGCCGACGTCTCCGACGAGGTAGCCGTGGGTTGCGTCGAACTCGATCTCTGCCGAGGCATTGGATCGGTTGCCGAGCTTGTCCTTGAGCCGCTGGATCGCGAATGGATTGCGCGCGCCGTCGGACAGCACCCGTGGCACCAGGAAGCACGACAGGCCACCGGATGCTTGGGCGAGTACGAGGAACAGGTCGCACATCGGCGCTGAGCAGAACCATTTGTGCCCGGTGAGGACGTAGTGCGGCCATCGGCCGGCACGGCTCGGGTGGTATGTCGACCGGACGTCGGAGCCGCCCTGCTTCTCGGTCATCGCCATGCCGGCAGAGCAGCCCGGATTTGCTGAGTGGCGGGCGCAACCCAGGGTCGTAGGTCGTCGAAGTGAGGCCGGCCTCGAATTCGGCGGCCAGGTCAGGCGCATGCCGGAGGGCGGGCAGCACCGAGTAGGTCATCGGAGATCGGGCAACCGTGACCGGCCTCGACCTGAGACCACAGGTAGAACCCAGTAGCGCGCACAACGTGCCGGCCGGCGGGTCCAGGGCGTGGCGTGCAGCCCGTGCCCCACCGCTACTCCGCAGCAGTTCGTGCCAGGCGGGATGGAACTCGACCTCGTCGATGCGGTGGCCGAACCGGTCGATGCGTGCGCAGCTCGGGTGGGTAGCTGTTCGCGAGCCGTCCCCACTCTGCGGCCTGCGCCGTCCCCTGCCTGGGCGCCAAGTTGATCCAATTGATGGGCCTCGCCCGGCTCGAAGCCCGCTGTCATCAAAAGCGCGTCCGTCGTGAACCGGTTCACGTCCGGCAGCGGCGGTGGCACGTTCTCGACTTCGTGCGTCGACATAGGGCCTCAGTGTGCACAGGGCTGCAAACACACCGCGTGGCGGACAGATCTCAGCGCCACGCGGTGTGGGTCATAGGACCTCCAGCCAGTTGGTGGGAGGAGTCGAGCGTCAGTTGGTGGAGGGAGCCGAGGGTCACCTCGACCGTGTTGGTCTTGCCCTCTGGGTGTAGGTGAGCGTCACCTTGTCGTCGGAGCGTGTGACTGAACGGCGGCGATCAGCCGTCGGCATCTTCGATGCGCTGCTGACCGACCCTTGGTGATCACGTCACCGGCTCGCAAGCCCGGCTTTCGCCGCCGGTGCCGCTCTGCACGCTGCTGAGCGTCGCGCCCAGCATGCTGTTCGTCGACTGACCGTTGCTCGACGGCGTTGACCTGGACGCCGATCACGGCGTGGGTGGCCTTGCCGGTGCTGATCAGCTCGTTCGCGATGCGGCTGGCCTCATCGGACGGGATTGCGAATCCGATACCGATGCTGCCGGACTGCTGGCTCTGACCCGGAATTTGCAGGCCACCCGAGTTGGCCGAGGCGATCGCAGCGGTTGATGCCGACGACGTTGCCGTTGGGTCGACGAGGGGTCCGCCAGAGTTGCCGGGGTTGATCGCTGCGTCGGTCTGCCTGGCGTTGAACACCGGACTGGTCGTTGTCTCCGGCACGCACCGGCCGCGCAGTATTGCTCTACGATGCCCGACGGTGACGGTGTTCGACGACAGGCCGAGCGGTGCGCCGACCGCAACGACGGCCTGGCCCACTGACCAGGTTGCCGGACTTGGCGAACGTAGCCGCGGTCAGGTTGGGCAGTCCGTCCACCTTGATGACCGCGAGGTCGTCCGGCTCGTCGATGCCGACGATCTTGGCGGTTGCCTGCCGGCCGTCGTCGGTGAGCACCTGGATGCTGCCACCATTACCAGCGACGGACACGACGTCGGTTGGTCAGGATGCAACGTCGCTACGGATGATGACGCCGGTTCCGGTACCGGATTCCTGCGACCCCGATACCGAAATATGGTGACGACACTGGGGCTGGATCTTTCGCGGCGGCACCAGCGACCGTTCCGTCCGTCTTCGCGTTGACCGGCGCGCTCGCCGTCGTGGTGCTCAGGCTCGAAGCACAACGGTGCCATTGCTGTTGTTGTCGTCAACGAGAGCGACGGGTGCCCGCGCCCACCCGGCCCGGACGAGGGCGGCTGTGACGGCGGCGACGAAGATCGTGCGCATCTGGCGGTGTTTCGGTGGTTTCGTGGCCGGCGGCGCGTATGGACCGAAATGCCCGGCGAGGACGGGGAGCGGCTCGGTGTGGAGCTGGGCTGCTGATAGCCGCCGGCAGGGGCCACCCGCCTCGGTACGCCGAGTAGTCCCGAGCCGATGAGTAGTCGGGCGCCTGCGCGCTGGGACGCTGCTCGGCGGACGGAGGCTGGTCGGGCGAAGAGAAGGCGGGTTCGGATGAAACGTCGGTCCAGGGGCCTGCCCGGTAGGTTGGTCAGACTGCAGCGGAACTCGGCCCGGTCGCTCCGGCTGCGGGACGTCGCCGTGGTTGCTCTCGGTCATGACTATCAGCACTGCCGGGAATCGCTGCTGAAGATTCTGGGTGAATTCTGTGTGCCAGCTACGACTCGCCAATGGGGTGGTGCAGGTGGCAGCTGACCTTTACCTGCGTGTCGGCGACGGGTAGCAACTGCGGGACGACGCGGGGGACAAACGTGATGGCCACCGCGCCGCCGTTCAGCGCCGCATCTCCCGCACGCTCTGCCAGAACGGTTCATCCCGGATTGGCCGCGCGGCGACCTCCAGGAGCTCGAGCAGCTCTTGTGCGGACCCGGAGCCGGGCGAACTTCTGCGGCTCGGTCCGAGCGCTCGACGTGCAGACGGCTGATCGACATTGCCGACCAGGCGTGACTCCCGACGCGAACTCCTCCGGGGTGACCGAAGTCCAGCGCTGCTCGAAAACCATGCCGGGTCACGAGCCTCCCAGCCGCAGTACGGGAGCACGGACGGGCACCGAGGGTGGAACGGGCAGCCGGCCGGCGGGCGTACCGCATCCGGAACCTCGCCCCGAGGAAGGTCGCGCGCGACGCCACGTGATGGGTCGGATCAGGGATCGCACGCAGCAAGGCCTGCGTGTAGGGGTGCCGTGGGTGATCGAAGATCTCTGCGGTGAGGACGGTCTCGACGATCTTGCCCAGGTACATGATCGCGATGCGGTTGGCGAAGAACCGTGCGCTGGCCAGATCGTGGGTGATGTAGACGAAAGTAAGGCCGAGGTCCCGGCGTAGCTCGTCGAGCAATCCCAGGATCTTCGCCCGGACGCTCATGTCGAGCATCGAGATCAGTTCGTCGGCCACCAGCAATTCCGGCCCCAGGGCAATCGCTCCGGGCGATGACGGCTCGCTGCTTCTGGCCGCCGGACAGCTCCGGACGGATACTTCGGGGTGAACCGGCCGGCCGGAGCGAGCCCGACTCGCTCGAGAGCCGCATCCACCGCTTCCGGGGCGATCGTTCTTGTGCAGTCCATGAATGCGCAGGACGTCGCTGATAGCGCGGCCGATGGTCATCGATGGGTTCAGTGAGGCGTGCGGGTCCTGGAAGACCATCTGGAGCTTGCGGCGGAGCGGGCGCAGCCGCGACTCCGACAGGCCTGTCAGTTCCTGGCCGCGGTAGCGGAATGCCGGAGCTCGGTCGCACGAGTCCGAGCAACGCACGGCCAGGTCGACCGGGCCGCGACCAGCTTCCCGACGCCTCGAGCGGCCGCTCGAACGGCCAGGACAGACCCATCCGGACCCGGCAGGCTGGCCACCATGACCGTGCCGACAGCCGAACTCACCGCAGCGGTGTCGCGCTATGCCGAGCGATTCCACGCCGTTGCCGGCAGCGCTCATCACGTAGCGTCACCACTCGGCGGCTGGCTGGTGCTGGCTCTGGCCGCGCCGGCCGCGGCGGGCGAGAATCGGGCGCTGCTCGATGAAGTCCTGGGGGTTCCGGTCGAGCTGGCCGCCGAAGCGGCAGATCGGTTGCTCGACGAGCCGCACCCGGTCGTGGCGAGCGCCGTCGCGGCGTGGCATCCAGCGCGCCGCTGAGACGAATGCGTTACGGGGCTGGCTTGCCGGTCTCCCCGACGCGGTCGAGCGCGGCGACGTTCCGACCCAGGCCATGGCCGATGCCTGGGCTCGCGACCGGACAAAAGGCATGATCGAGGCGTTCCCCATCAGGATCACGCCGCTCGTCGTCCTCGTCCTGGCGTCGGCCCTCGCGACGAAGGTGTCCTGGCAACGCCCGTTCGAGGTCGTGCCGGCCGTGGCCCTGGGGGACAGCCCGTGGGCGACTGCGCTGCAGCGCGTGCTGCGCAGCCCGGAGTCCGGTCACGATTGCTACATCGCGCAGACCGATCGCGCCGGGCGAGTCGCTGTCCACACGGCCCGTGACGAGCTCGGCCTGGCCGTGACGTCCGTCATTGCCGCCACCGAAGTGGCGACCGCGGACGTACTGGCTGCCGCGCACGAGGCAGCGGCCGGAACGACCGCCCGCACGTCGCTCTTCGACCTGCCGCTCGGTGATGCGCCGCTGTGGACCATTGCCGAAGCGCCATCCCACCTGGGCGGCGGTCGGCAGGAGGACTGCGTGGCCGTGCTGCCGGCGTGGTCGGCTCGGTGCGACCACGAGCTGGCTGGGGTGGCTGGTCTCGGGTTCGACGAGGCGGCTGGAGCGCTGATCGCGCTCTTGCCGAAAGGGGACTGGGATTACGACGCGCGGCAGTCCGCGTATGCCCGCTACTCCCGCGAGGGATTCGAGGCCGCGGCGGTCACTACCCTCGGCGTTCGGCTGGCCGCGGCGTTCGGTGGCGACGGCGTCAAGCGAACCGCGACATTGCGATTCGGCCATCCCTACGCCGTCGTCGCCACCGTTGAGTCGGACGAGAGTCCGTGGGACGGCCTGCCGGTGTTCTCCGCGTGGGTGGCCGAGCCCGAGAACGCCGACGCCGACTGACCCTCGTCGACTTGGTCAGCCGGCGAGCAGGACGTCGAGCGTTCGGGGGCCGTGTACGCCCTCGACCCGGCGCAGCTCGATGTCGCTCGTCGCGCTCGGGCCACTGATCCAGGTCTGCGGTCGGGCCGGATCCAGGGCGGCGATGCCGTCCGGTACCAGGGCCACCACCTGCTGGGCTCGGACGATGACGAGGTGATAGTCCGGAACCAGCGTGAGAGCGCGCCGGCCCTGCCCGCGCCGTGATCCAGCACGACTGTGCCGGTCTCGGCGACTGCGACGGCGCAGCTGGTGATCACTCCGTCGACAGTGTCGAGTTCTTGCGTGGTCAACGGCGGATCGTCGCGCAGCAGCTCGGCCTCCGGCTCCCAGTCGACCGGGAAGCCGGCCGGCACCACGACCCGACGCGCCCCGCGATGGCGCAGGGCGGCTGTCACGTGCGCCGCAACGTCGCCGGGACCGGTCCGGATGACGGTCGCGCCGTACTCGCGGACGCGGGCCGCGAACAGGTCCAGATCGGCGCTCGGCGGTGCCCGCGGTGCGGTACTCACGGGCTGGCGGTGGCGGTTGTGGCCGGTCGGCGAGGGCCAGCCGCACCCGAGCGAGTATCTCGTCCCGAGCGCCGGTCATCGCTGACCCTCGCGCGTCCACCAATCGCGGAAAGTCTCTCGCGGTGGCTCGGGCAGGTCGCGCGCGGCGACCCACGCTGACAGCGGCGGCGGCAGAGCCCGGCGCCGGGCCGCCAAGCGGCCCAACCGGCCCGCGCGCAGCGCTCGGGTCCAACGCTGCGAGTCCGCCATCGTCCACGCAGCCGCGGCCATGGCGGACCGCTCCGGAGACGGCAGCCGACGCCGCGCGCTCTCGACCGCCTCCGCACGCAGGTGGACGAGCATCGTCGGGATGTCGATGGCCACCGGGCACACGTCATAGCAGGCGCCGCACAGGGACGACGCGAAGGGCAGGCTCGAGTTGGCCGCCACCCCGGTCAGCTGCGGTGACAGGACGGCACCGATCGGACCTGAGTACACCGAGCCGTATGCGTGCCCGCCGGTCCGCGTGTAGACCGGGCAGACGTTCAGGCAGGCCGAGCAGCGGATGCATCGCAGCGCCGCCCGGCCGCTGCTGGTCCGCGAGAGTGGCCGTTCGGCCGTTGTCCAGCAATATCAGGTGAAACTCTTGCCCCTCGATCGACCCAGACCACATCGACGTATAGGGGTTCATCCGCTCACCGGTCGACGATCGCGGTAACAGCTGCAGGAACACCTCGAGATCGCGCCAGCGTGGTACCAGCTTTTCCAGCCCCATGACCGTGATCAGCGTCCGGGGAAGCGTGACGCACATCCGGCCGTTTCCTCGGACTCGACCACGACCAGGGTTCCGGTTTCGGCGACTGCGAAATTGGCGCCGCTGATCGCGACGTCGGCGGTCAGGAACTTTTGCCGCAGGTATTTTCGGGCGGCTTCGGCCAATGCGGCTGGGCTGTCGGTCAGATCGGCGTCGACGCCGGGCATCTCGCGACGGAAGATGTCACGGATCTCGGCCCGGTTGCGATGGATCGCCGGCACCAGGATGTGGCTCGGCGTGTCGTGCCCGAGCTGGACGATGAGCTCGGCCAGGTCGGTTTCCCAAGCGGTGATTCCGGCGCCGGAGAGCGCGTCGTTGAGACCGATCTCCTGGGTCGCCATCGACTTCACTTTGACGACCTCGGACGCGCCGGCTCGGCGCACCAGGTCGATGACAATCCGGTTCGCTTCGACGGCGTCCCGCGCCCAGTGCACCGTGCCGCCGCGGGCGGTGACCTCCGTCTCGAGCTGGACGAGGTACTGGTCGAGATGAGCGAGCACGTCGTCCTTGATCGCCGCGCCAGCTGCTCGCAGCTCGGGCCAATCGGGCAGCTCGTCGACGACCTCCGCCCGCTTGGCCTGAAATGGTGGCCGTCGCAGCACCGACGTTGCGGCGTAGTTGAGCATTGTTGACCGCTTCCCGGGCAGCAACTGGGAACGGTCTGGTACCGCGCAGCTGGCCAACCCCGGCCGGCGCCCTTGGCAGGTCAGCGTCCATCACGGCGCCTCGTCCGTTGCCGCCAGGATCTCGGCCAAATGCATGGTGCGCACTCCGGTGTTCAGCCGCGATAGGCCGCCGCCGATATGCATCAGGCACGAGGCGTCGTTCGCCGTGCAGATCTCCGCTCCGGTATCGAGCACCGCGCTCATCTTGTCCGCCAGCATCGCCGTCGACACGTCGGGGTTCTTCAGCGCGAAGGTTCCGCCGAAGCCGCAACAGGATTGCGCGTCCGGCAGCGGCACCAGGTCTATCCCGCGAACGGCCCGAAGCAGTTGCAGCGGACGTTCGCCGACCTTGAGCGCGCGCAGCGAATGGCAGGCCGGGTGATACGTGACCCGGTGCGGAAAGTAAGCGCCCACGTCGGTGACCTCCAGCACGTCGACGAGAAACTCCGACAGCTCGAAGGTATGGCGGCCCACAACCTTGGTGGCCTCCGCCAGCTGCGAATCACCGACATCCCGTGCCGTCGTTTCGTGCTGATGGCGGATCGAAGCGGTGCACGAGCCGCTCGGAACCACGATGGCGTCGTAATCGAGAAAGGTCTGGACATGGTTGCGGATCAGCGGGAGGGCTTCTCGGGATAGCCGGTGTTGACGAGCAGCTGCCCGCAGCAGGTCTGGCTCATGGGGACCACGACCTCGTGCCCCAAGCGTCGCAACAGGCGGACCGTGGCCTTGCCCACGTCTGGGAAGAGGCCGTCCACGAGGCACGTGACGAACAGCGCGACCCGCATGCAATCGACCCTACGGCGGCCCGGACGACAAATAACGTCGACATAGGGGTATCAGCGGGGAGTGTGATGTCCTAGTCGAGAGCAACCGACTGGGGAGGCACATGACCACCAACGAGTACGGCGCGATCGCGGTGGCGAACGACGCGGTAGTCGCGGCGCGCGATATCACCCGGGTGTATGGCGAGGGTGACACGGCCGTGTCGGCCCTCCGCGGCATTACCGTCGACATACCGGTCGGGCAGCTCACCGCCGTCGTGGGTCCGTCCGGGTCCGGCAAGTCAACCCTCATGCACATCCTGGCCGGGCTGGATCGGCCAACGTCCGGTTCCGTGGAGATCGATCACACCGAGATCACTACTCTGGGTGATGCAGCGCTCACCAAGCTTCGCCGGCGCCACATCGGCTTCGTCTTCCAGTTCTTCAACTTGTTGCCGATGCTCACCGCGCGAGAGAACATCCTGCTCCCGCTCACCATCGCCGGGACCAAGCCGGAGGATGGCTGGTTCGAGGAGCTCATCGATCGGGTCGGCCTGTCCGATCGGCTCCGCACCGACCGGCCGAACTGTCCGGTGGCCAGCAGCAGCGCGTCGCCATCGCGCGCGCCCTGGTCTCTCGGCCGACCGTGGTCTTCGCCGACGAGCCAACCGGCAACCTCGACTCCCGGATCAAGTGCCGACATCTTGAGTTGATGCGCTCGTCCGTCGACGTATATGGCCAGACGACAGTCATGGTGACCCACGACGCCCAGGCCGCGGCGATGGCCGATCAGGTGCTCCTCCTGGCGGACGGCCTGATCGTCGAGGCACTGCCCCGGTCGACTGCGCACGACATACGCGCCGCGGTCGAGGAGCTGGAGTACCGGTGATCAAGTTCGCGGTGCGCGGACTGTTGGCCCGCAAGCTCCGGACAATTCTCACCGCGCTCGGCGTCGTGCTCGGCGTTGCTCTGGTGAGCGGTACGTACGTGCTCACCGACTCGATCTCGACGGCATTCGACTCGATCTTCAAGCAGACCTACAAGAACACGGACGTCGCGGTCACGGGCAAGCCGGCATTTTCAGCGGGCGACCAAGGAAACGGCACGAACGGGGCACCCTCGTTCGACGAGTCCGTGCTCAAGCGGGTCACGGCCCTGCCCGACGTAACTGCGGCCGTCGGCCAGGTCCAGGGTGACGCCCACCTGATCGGCCACGATGGTAAAGCGATCACCTTCGGTGGAGCGCCCAATCTCGGATTCAGCGTCGACCCGACCAAGCCGGAGTTCAACACGCTCACCCTGGTGTCCGGAGCCTGGCCGCAGCCCGGGAGGTCGTCATAGATCGCGGCACTGCGGACAAGAAGAACTTCGCGGTCGGCCAGCGCATCGGAGTGCAGTCCCGTGGGCCGGTGCGAGAGTTTCGCATCTCCGGATTGGTGAACTTCGGCGCGGTGTCGTCCATTGGCGGTGCCACGATCGCCGGATTCGACCTGAACACGGCGCAGACCCTGTTCGACAAGCGGGGCCAGCTCGATCAGATTCTGGTTGCGGCCAAGCCCGGCGTCTCCCCGAACGCAACTGGAGAATCAGGTCGCCAAGGTCATTCCCGCGGGAACGCAGGTCCGCACCGGCAGCGAGCAGGCGGCCAAGAACGCCGAGGACACCACCGGCTTCATCTCGTTCCTGCAGACCTTTCTGCTGGCCTTCGGCGGCATCGCGCTGTTCGTCGGCTCGTTCGTGATCGCGAATTCGTTGTCGATCACGATCGCGCAGCGCACCCGCGAGTTCGCAACCCTCCGCACGCTCGGAGCATCCCGGCGTCAGGTGTTGCGAACCGTCATCCTCGAGTCCGTGATCATGGGCGTGCTCGCGTCGGTCAGCGGCCTGTTGCTGGGGCTGCTGCTGGCCATTGGACTGTTCAAACTCTTCGATTCGTTCGGCGTGACGCTGCCGAACAACGGTCTGGTATTTCAAACCCGCACGATCGTCGTCGCTCTCGTCGTGGGCATAGTGATCACCGTGCTCGCGAGCCTTCGGCCGGCGCTGCGGGCGACGCGGGTGCCGCCTATTGCCGCCGTTCGGGAAGGGGCCACGCTGCCCCCCGGGCGCTTCCACCGGTACCGCTGGCATCGGCGCCAGCGCTGGTGATCGCGCTCGGTTTTGCCGGCATCATCGTCGGACTGTTCGTGTCGGGCCTCAACACGGCGCAGGTCCTGATCTTCATGCTCGGCGGCGCGTTGCTGGTATTCATCGGCGTCGCGCTGTTCTCGTCGCGGTTGGTCCGCCCGCTGGCCGCCGCCGGCGAACCCGGTTGCCCGCTGGTCCGTCGTCATCTCTCTCCGCCCTGATTTGGCCGTTCTTCACATTGCCGTACTGGCTGCTCCGCTACGGGCGTGGGGCCCGGGCTCGACCGGACGGCGGGTCGGTGCCTTCGTACTCGGTGCTGTGCTGAACCCGTTGATACTGCGTGATCGTCGTGGTGATGGCCGCTCGACGGCGGTTCACCTCGTGGGAGCCGGACTGGCCGGTCGGATTCCCTGGAGTCATCACGGACCGGGCGACCACCGACCTCGGCGCCCAGAACAGCGAGCGCGACCCGCAGCGAACGGCCGCGACGGCGGCCGCGTTGATGATCGGCTTGGCATTGGTGACGCTTATGGCCACGTTTGCCGCCGGCATCATCAAGCCGTTCGAGGACGCCGTCGACCAGATCTTCATCGCGGACTACGCCATCACCGCGCAGAACAACTTCGACCCCCTGCCGCCGAGCGTCGCGCGCTGCCGCGGCTACCGCACCAGGCGCCGAGGTCGTATCCGGTGTACGGGGCGACGCGGGTCGGGTCTTCGGCCCGACGGTTCAGGTGACCGGGGTCGACGAGCAGGCCGGGCAGGTGCTGGCGGTTGACTGGTCGAAGGGTTCGCAAGCCGTGTTCGCCGAACTCGGTGCGACCGGAGCGTTCGTCGAGGAGAAGTACGCCAAAAACCATCACCTCGACATCGGGTCACCCGTGTCCGTTCAGGTGCCGAGCGGCAAGACGGTAAACCTGAAGATCATGGGAATCTTCAAGAGTCCGCCGGGCGGCTCGCCCTTCGGTGCAGTGACGATGTCGACTCTGACGTTCGACCGGTACTACTCGCAGCCCCTGAATGTCTACACGTTCGCAAAGATGAACGGCGGGGTGACCAGCCAGAACACCCAGGCCCTCGACAACTCGTTGAAGAACTTCCCGAACGCCAAGGCGTCGACCCGCAGCCAGTTCAAGAAGGACCAGGTGAGCGGGCTGCAGAACGTACTGAACATCCTCTACGTGTTGCTGGCGTTGTCGGTGGTGGTCAGCCTGTTCGGGATCGTCAACACGCTCGTCCTCACGGTATTCGAACGGACCCGCGAGATCGGCATGCTGCGGGCCATCGGACTGACCCGGCGTCAGACGCGCCAAATGATCAGGCAAGAAAGTGTCATCACCGCATTGATCGGTGCGGTGATCGGGATAGTTCTCGGATTGGTGCTGGCCGGTCTGCTGACCTCCCGGCTGGACTTCACCAGCTTCGTGGTGCCGGTACCACAGCTGATCATCTTCCTGGTGATCGCGATCATTGTGGGCCTCTTCGCCGCGATCTTCCCGGCTCGGCGGGCGGCCCGACTCAATCCACTCGACGCGTTGGCCTACGAGTAACGGCCACGGGCGAGCCTCTGCGGCTCGCCCGGCCGGCTATTCCAACAGACCCTGTCGCATGGCTTCCGCGACGGCGGCGGCCCGGTCGGATACGCCGAGCTTCTCGTACAGCCGCTGAGTGTGCGCTCTTGACGCGTGCTCGCTCCGATGAACAGCTCCTGGGCGACTTGCGGGATAGACAGACCGCGCGCGAAGCCGCGCAGAACCTGTTGTTCCCGCTCGCTCAGCACGGGCGCGTTCGAGGACGCCCGCAGCCGGATCTGACTGGCAAGCGCTCCGGCCAGCTCGGCTGGTACCACGGTGTGCCCCGCTGCGACCCGCATCACCGCATCGACGATCTCGGCGCGCCGGGCGTCTTTCGACAGGTAGCCAGCGGCGCCTTCTTCGAGGGCCCGGAACACTACGGCGCTATCGGTGACCGCGGACAGCAGCAGTACCCGTGTTGGCAGCTGGTCACGCACCACCGCGTGCACCACGGCCACCCCGTCCATCTCCGGCATTTGGTAGTCGACGACGGCAACGGCCGGTTCCTCACGGCGAATGACGTCCAGTGCTTCCCGCCCGTTCTCCGCCTCGCCGACAACGTCCACCCGGCCGCTGTTGGTCAGCCCGCGGATCACGCCGTCGCGAAAGAACGGGTGGTCGTCGACGACGACGACCGTCACCCGCGGGTCAGACATCCGCACGCGCAACATGTTAGCTGTGCGACGCTGAAGGACCGGCCGCGCAGCGGGGAGGAGCCATGAGACCTTTGCTTTGGGGTTCTTTCGGTCGTTGAGCCCCGAGGTGCGCCCGATAGTGGTAGAGCACGCCCTGCGGGGTATTTCGCTTCAGGTCTGGCTCCGCGGCGCCCTGGTCGTCTTCGTGCTGTTCACGCTCGGGCTAGTCCCGCCGTCGACCGGTGGGGTTACCTGCTGGGTGATCGCCATCCTGTACGCGCTGGTCGCGGCCGGCGTCGCCGTGATGGATTCGCCAGGGCGGCGACGGTCCCGTCCGCTACGCCTGGCTTGCGTTGTATATCGACGTCGCCGCGCTCAGCGCGCTGTCGATGTTTACCGGAGTGGTAGCGCCGGACGACTGGACGGCCGACACACTGCAGCGTGGCTTCTTCGTCATCCCGCTCTTGGCTGCTGTCCAGTTGCGGCCTTGGGTCTGCCTGAGCGTCGTCGCCCCGACGACGGTGTGCTATCTGGTCTTATGCATCGTGACGCAGGGCGCGAACGGCGAGCCTTCACAGGCGCTGATCATGCGGTCGTTCGTCATTGCCTGCCTATCGGCCGCTGCCGTGTGGCTCTCCGCGATCCAGCGCTCCCGCGTGCTGACGATAGGTCAGCTCGCGGCGGACCGATCGAGCCTGCTGGCTGAGCTGATGGGCATCGAGGAGCGTGAGCGGCGCAGCCTCGGCCGAGCACCTGCACGACGGCGCGCTGCAGTACATCCTCGGGGCGCGGCTCGATCTCGAGGATCTGCGCGAGGAGATTCCCGCGATGCGCTGGACCGTCTTGACCGGGCATTGGCCGAGTCGTCGAGAGTTGCTGCGCAGCACCGTTACCGAACTGCATCCCGCGGTGCTGGAGCAGTCGGGCTTGCCGCAAGCGTTAGAGAGCCTGCTCGCCGCGGCCGCGCCCCGAGCCGGCCTGGCGGCTTCTCTCGACGTCGACGATTGGCCGGCCGAAACTCGCACGCCGATCGACATGCTGCTGTTCACGTCTGCCCGAGAGCTCGTGACGAATGTGGTGAAGCATGCCAACGCCAGCCGGGTCGACCTGCGCCTCTCCTTGCGCGGCGACCGGGCCGAGTTGATGGTGGCTGACGACGGTGTGGGCCTGGCCGACGGTGTGTTTGGCCACCCGGCTCGCCCGAAGGGCACATCGGACTGGAGTCCTATCGGGTGCGCCTCGAGGCGGCGGACGGGCACTTGCACCTGGCGCCGGGGCCGACGGGGGGCACGGTCGCGACTGTCGACGTGCCCGTGCAAAGTCCGGTCGCGGCCGCCCTCGCCTGACGTCCGTCAGATTCGGGACGCTTCGAGTCGTCCCGCCGACGATTCCGTCCCCGGGTCAGCGACGGTGAGCACCGTGCGACCCTCGTCTGCCCGAACCAGGGCCACACCGACCACGATCGCCAGACCGCCCACCAGCTGCCCGCTGGTCGGCAGCTCACCCAGCAGGGCCCAGGCGACTAGCACCGCGAAGACCACCTCGGTCAGCCCCGACGAAGGACGACAGCCGAGCACCCAGCCGACGGGCTGCGCTGATGCCGGCGACGTAAGAGAATGCTGCGGCCACGAGGGACAAACCCAGCACCGGAACGAGCCAGCTAGTGCGATGGCCGGCAAACTCGACGGTGCCGAACGTCGCGTGCATCGGCAACGCTCCGACGGCGCCGAGGGCCAGCAGTGCGGCGGCGCCGACCGCCATCCCGCCGCCTGCGACGGTTATCGGAGGCAGGTTGTTGTCGTCGCGCGCGGACATCACGAAGAAGACGGCCAGTCCGATCGCGGCGCCGAGGCCCCATAACACGCCGACCGGATCGAGGTGGTTGTCGCCGAACACGTCCAGGATGAGCGCCAGCCCACCGAGAGCTATCGCCGAGCCGATGGCGGTGAGCCGGTGCGGACGCTGGCCGTGCCGTAACCACATCCAGCCGACGACGAGCACGGTGCCCAGGTATTCGAGCAGCAGTGCCACGCCCACCGACAGGTGATCGACCGCGTTGAAGAAGCACAGCTGGGCACCCGCGACGGCGACCAGGCCGTATCCCGCAAGGCCGACGCGCGTTGCGTCGCAGCGATGACCAACGGCCGCGCATCGCGACGAGGGCCGGGATGGCGATCACTACGGCAGCCACGCTGATTCGGGCGGCGACCGCAGCGCCAGGCGTCCAGCCGGCGTCGATGAGCGAATGCGCGAACGAACCCGACGTGCTGAACGTCGCCGCGGACGCAATGGCCAAGACGAGACCGGTGTGGTGCCTGCGCATCGAAGGCCCCTGTCATTAGTCAAGTGGATGTATGCTGATGACAGCTACGGACGCTAGTGGAGCGGCGTGACAGGAGTCAACTTGATTTTTGCTCATGACACCGAGGTCGCGCTGGCTGCTGCCGCGGCGCTGGTCAACACCGACGACGGAGACGACGAGCACCTGCCTGACATCGCAGCGCTGGACGAATTCGTTCGCACCTGGGGTGGACAGGTGATCGCCAGCGGGACGAAGCGGAGTTGCGCGCCGTACGCGAGCTCCGCACCGCGACTGCGACGGCTGTGGAGGTCGACGAGGCGACCGTCGTCGAGATCATCAACGGCCTGCTGCGCGAGGCCAACGCGCTGCCCCAGCTCGTCCGGCACGACGAGTGGGACTACCACCTGCACGCCACGCCGCCGGACGCCCCACTCGCCACTCGGATGGCAGTCGAGGCCGCCATGGCGTTCGCGGATATCGTGCGTGGCAAGGAGTTGACCCGGCTGCGGATATGCGCCTTCCGACCTGCTCAAACGTGGTGATCGACCTGTCCAAGAACCGGTCGAAGCGCTTCTGCGAGGCGGGCTGTGGCAACCGGGCCGCCGTCGCCGCCTACCGCGCCTCGCAAGGCCGCCGCCGGCGTCTGAGGGCCACACCGCGCAATCAGTATGCATATTCCGCCGTCCTGGCAGCGGAATCATGCATATCAACGAGGTGGGGATCCGACCCCGTCGCCGCCGCCGTCAGGGGAGGCGTCAGGTCCCCGTCGCGACTCGCCGAATGGCCGTTGGTGGACGGCCTCATAACCGCCGAACACGCGCACCTCAGCCGGTCGCTCGTCGCCGGCGGGCGCGACGGCCGGCTCGGTAGCCGGGGCGGTGGCGGTGCGGGCCGTCGACGTTGTCCGAGTGGTCGGTAGTCGCAGCACGAACTCGCAGCTGCCGCCGCGGGCAATCCTGGATGACCACCGAGCCACCGTGCGCTTCCATGGTGGCCCGGACGATGGCAAGTCCCATGCCCGTGCCGGGGCGAACCGGACCGGCCCGGAAGCTTCGAAGACGTGCTGCCGCTCCTCCGGTGGGATGCCGATCCCGTCATCCCGGACCCGGATGATTGCTTCGCCCGGCCGGCGTTCACTGCGCAGGTCGATATGTCCGCCCTCCTCCGTATAGCGGAGGCGTTGTCGAGCAGGCAGTCGAGCGCCGCTTCCAGCCGTTCCTGGTCCGCTGTAATCACGCCGGTGTGGGTGTCGATTGACCAGACCCGGTCAGCGGCCGGCCGCCACCGCTTGACCGCGCGCTGGAGCAACGAGTCCACGTCGACATCCTGCTCGCGAAGCAGGTCCGGCTGTTCTGACCTGGCCAGGGTCAGCAGCCGTCCGGCGATTCCGTTGAGGGTCTCCAGCTCCTCCAGAACGACGATCGCGTCTTCGCGGGTCTGGTCGTCGGTGGCGTTGTCGCGGATGAGTTCGGCGTACCCGCGGGCGACGGTCATCGGAGTGCGCAACTCGTGCGAGGCGAAGCGGACGAAGCGGCGTTGCGCCTCGCGCATCTCTCGCTCGCTGTCTGCCAGTTGCCGCGCGCGGTGCTCGGCTTTCGTGCGCCGTCGAACGTGCCACGACCATGGCGAGGAAGACCAGCGTCATCAACGGAACCTCGGTGGTCTCCTCCCAGCCGATCACCTCGTTGCGTACGTGGAGCACCAACGCGCTGCCGGTGAGCGCGCCCACCACGGCCAGGACGGTGTACGTGCGGCGCGAGGACCACAACTGCAGCCCGTAGACGACAGAGAGACTGATCCAGACGAAGTGGAAGGGGACGGTTTCCGCGCCGGCGAAGACGAACATGGCGACGGTGTTGGCGCCGGCAAAGACGAGCCAGCCCCACCAGAGCCCGCGGTCAGCTCGCGACGAAGCTGTAACCGACATTGCGCACCGTCTCGATGAGTTCTCGCTCCAGCTTGGAGCGCAGCCGCCGGACGCATACGTCCACCACGTTGCTGCCCGGATCGAAGGAGTATCCCCATACGTCGGCGAGCAGTTCGACTCGAGTGCACACCTCGCCGGCGTGTCGCGATGAGATGGCCCAGCAGGATGAACTCGCGCTGGGACAGGGGCACCTCGCGCCCGCCGGCCCGTAGCGTCCGACGATGCAGGTCCAACCGAACGCCGTTCACTTCGAGCCAGCGGGCAGATGGGTTCCGATTCTGGTCTTCGATCCGGCGTTTAACCCGTTCCATGAGCTCGGCGATCGAGAACGGCTTAGCCAGGTAGTCGACCGCGCCCATGCGCAGGCATCGCACGCGGGACTCGACGTCACCCACGGCCGAGAGGACGAGGATCCGACGGGTTCGGTCGGCCTCGACGATCCGGCGCAACACCTCATACCCGTCCATTCCGGGCATCAGGAGGTCGAGGATCGTCAGCGCATAGTCGTTCTCCCTGGCCTGCCGGAAGCGCGTCGTGCGCGCCAGAAGCTATGTCTACATCGAAGCCTTCGGCTTCAAGCGCTCGCTGCAGGAACTTACAGATGCGTAGCTCGTCGTCAACGACCTGAACCCTCGGCATCCCAGCCCCCGGGTAGTGACGTCGTTCGGAACAGAGCCCCACTGGCTCACGCGCCACTTACTCGGTCATGTGTGTACCGCTAGCGCCGAGGGCGCGCAAGGACTTGATGACGTACGCAGGATGTCCGGCGCCGCCGTTGTGCGGCGCGCAGCACGGGTTTGCCCTGTCCCACAAGGGCCCACGTGGCCGCTATCGTCCGGACGAAGGGTGATTGTCCGATGACAGCTAGATGACGGGATCGTCATGAACCGCCTGGTCTGGGGTAGCGGCCCTACATTTCGTTTGTCACCGACGGAGCGGCAGGGCCGATCGTGGGGGCCGACATTGAAGCTGACGTCATGGTGAGAACGGACCGGCGGCGTGGTTACGACGTCCAGACCGTGGTCCTCAAGCGCACGTCGGGACGCGCCGGGGTCCGCGCGCCGGCCTCGTGACCTCGCGCGAGGCTGGCGTCACCATCGCGGCGTCCGTACCAGATTGGGCCTGCTGCTGGCCGTGGCGTGCGCCGTATTCGGTGCCAGTCCTGCTGCTCGGCGCGCCGTCCGCGAGCGCGCATGCCCTACCTCGTGCGGTCTGACCCGTCGAGCGGCGCCGACGGTGGCTACTTCGCCCAAGACGATTGAATTGTGGTTCAACGAGGAGATAACGCTTGATCTGAGCTCTGTCCGGGTTGTGCACAGCGACGGCGCCGTTGTGGCCGGTACCCGGCTCGTCTCGGCTTCGGGCGATCCGCGGCTCCTGCAGCTCTCGCTGCCCCGCTCCCGAACGACTCGTACGGACTGCTGTGCGGACCGCCACCGCCGAAGACGACAGGCACACCACAACGGGCACGGTGGTGCTCGGGGTCGGCGTCTCGGTGGCGCCTGAGGCCGCGTTCGGATGCGGCGTCCGCACCGTCGATGGCCGACGTGGTGCGGCGCTGGATCCGGATTGGCGCGCTGGCGGGTGTCGTCGGTGCGACCGGCATCCTGCTGATATTCCTGTGGATTGGGGCCGACCCGAAGGTGGAACTCACCGTGACCGCGGTGGAACGGCGGATGTTCCTTCTCGCCGTTTGGTCAGCAGTGGTCGGACGTCGGCGTGGCAGCCGTCGATGGGATCGTCCAGGTCACCCGCGTGACACCAGGATCGGGTGGGGACTGGCTGGCCGTGTTCAGCTTCGACCACCTGGGGCCACCTATGGCTGCTCCGTGTGGCCGCTCTCGCCGCATTGCTTGTGGTCACTCTCGTACTGCGCCGGTCGCTTCGAGTACGACCCGGCCTGGCGCTGCTATCCGCCGCGTTGGTGCTTCGCGCTCGTGGTGATCGAGGCGCTGGGTAGCCACGCTGCGTCGGTCGAGTCGGCGCTCGTCCGGCCGCGATGCTGGCCGAGACCGTGCACATTCTCGCGGGCTGCATATGGGTGGGCGTGGTCCTGGCATTGGCGGTGATGCTCTGGCCGCCCGCGGTCGATGGCCTGGACCGTCAGAGTGCTGCTGCGGATGATCTGGCCGGCCGCTCGCGGTGGTCCTGCTCGCCAGCGTCGGCATCGTCATCGTCAGTGGCCATGTACAGCCGCGGGCCGCCAGGTCGAGACGGTGAGCGATCTCGTCACTACCGGGTATGGTCGCGCGCTGTTGATCAGAGACCGGACTGCTGGTCGTCTTGCTCGCGCTCGGCGCGCCTCAACGCGATCCCGGCTCCACGGACTGCACCTGCCGGGCCGCGGCCCGAGCGATCACGCCGGTGTCCCGTCGTCTCCACGCGGCTCATCGTTGCCGAAGCGGCGGTCGGCGCTGTCTTGCTGATCGTCGCCGGCCTGCTCGCCGATTCAGCTCCCTCGCGCGAGACAGCCACGCCCGCGTCGCCTCCTCGGCGACGGAGGCCGCGGCGTCGGCGGTCGAGCGGACCGAGGCCGGCTCGGTTGCCGACCTCGTCGTCACGGTCTCCGCGACCCCAAACCGTCCCCGGGTTGAACGCCTTCACCGTGACGGCGGCCAGCTCTCGACGCCCCGCTCCGCGGCCCATCGACACGGTCAGCCTCGAAGTGGTCGGCGCCAAGTCGACGGTCAGCCCGCCGTTGCAGCCGGATCGGTGCCGGTCGCTATTTCGGCGTCGCGCGGTTGGATTCGGGTCCGGTCCGCGAGATGCGCAGCGCCGTCATCGAGCGCAACGGTGAGCAGTTGGGCGTCACCGTGCCCTGACCGTGAGTGCCGCGACGGATACCGCTCGGCTCGCGCCGTATGTCAACACCCTGGCCGCTGCCCTCGCCGTTGCATTCCTCGGCCTAGTAGTCGGCTGGTTTAGTGCTCGGCGTCGCCGGGCCGAGATGAAGCTGCCGGACATGGCCGAGTGGGAACTCGTGACGGCCAGCTCCCACAGCGTGCGGGCGACCGCCACCAGCAGCGATCCTCTTGCTGAGGTCATAGACCTCGATCGGCGGGACGAGGACGAGCCGTAACCGGCTCGGGCCGCGCCTTTGGCCCGTGATCTTGTCGGCAGGCGCGAGTGCAAGCCGGCGCTTAGCGTCCCGCCGTGCCGTGCCTGCTAATCGCTGATGCCTGTTCCGCTGGCGTCTCCTTGCCTGGCCAGCGCCCGGTCAGCCGCTCGATCCCTTCTCGCCCGCGCGGTCGACCAACGCCTTGACCACGCCGAAGACGATGCCGTGCAGGGCCGCCGCAGGCAGGATGTCGCGCTGCCAGCCCTTGGCCTTATCGGTCACTCCGGGACATCGGCTTTGCCGTAGTCAAGGCCCGCCAGATTCGTCCAAAGAGCATGCTGGCCAGCAATCCGCCGGCCACGCTGGCGATTATCCCGATCGGCTTGTACATCAGCTTGATAATTGTCCGATCGAAAAATCCGGCCATCCGGTCTCGTTCCGGAGCTGCGTCAGTCATGACGGCGATTATTTGGCCTTCTGCGCGGTGTCGGCCGCCCAGCCCGTGGAGCGCGCCAGAAGGCTGCGCACGTCACTGGCGGCGCTGCCGGCGGCGCCACCGGGACGCTGGTGGATCCGCCAATGAGTACGAACTCGTAGGCGGCGGCGGAGCCTGTGGTCGGTTCTCGGTCCTCGCGTCGCGATCGCTGGACATCGCCCCATCAGGGGGACGTGCGCTCACCCGTTGCTGATCGGCCGGGCGGGCTGACTGGCGAATCGTGGCTGCCGCCGCGCGGCAACCTGTCAGTCAGCCGGCGAGACCACCGGCTATCCACGGATCTGAGGACAGCCTAACCGAGACGCTTGACTGGAAACGGAGTCCGGCCCATGAAACACCCAGCCGCAGCGCCGCGGCGGGCAGGCACTTCGCCGACGCCGAACCGGATCCTCGTCGCCCTGCGGCTCGTCAAGCGGCGCATCGACCGCGACCACCGCCACGTCCGGGGTGCCGCGCTCGTCCACCACCCTCGCGGTCGCTGCTGGTGTGCTCGGCAGATAGCGGGCCAGCGCGGTAGCTGGGTGTGGCTGGCTTTCGGTAGCTGCGAGGCGCCAGTTACAGGACGGGGTTGACTCGATCGTTCGCCGGTCAGTGGGCTGCGCGTGGCCGGCGGCCGGGTCGAGGCGCGCTCGGTGGCGGGCGGGCGCCGATCGCCGGGCCAATACAGGCCAGTCACGGCGAGAAGGACAGCCGCGACGGCAACCGCGTTGGCGATGACGCGGCCGTAGCCGTGGCTGATGACGCGTCGAGGAACGGGTAGGGGTACCACTTGGTGATCACGCCGTAGATGAGGATGTAGCCGAACCCGGGCGGCGATCGGCCAGAGTGAGATCGCCGGGCTGATCGTAACGAGGCTCGATGCGGGGGCGGGGGGCCGGAGCAGAACCCAGCCAGAGCACCATCATGATCGGCACGACGTAGTGGAGAAGACGGTGTTGGTGCCGGTCTCCCGCCAGCCGGGGTTGGTGTGCTTTCGCCAGCGCGGCCGAGTACACGATCCCGGTGACGGTGATCCCGACCAGCAGCGCCGCCAATCGCACTGCGCGCCAGATCGGCCCGTCCCGGTGCGTGGTTGCGGGCCAGCTGGGGCGGAGCTCACCCCGCTGAGGATGTTGCTTTGGATGGTGAAGAAGCTCCAGCACCCGTAGGATGCGGTTGCCTGTCGATGCTCCGGCCAGGTGTGCCGACCGCGTGGGGCTCGCGGGTGCCGCCGACCCGAATCAGCCGCGATCCACAAGTCTTCGCATCGCGATCGCGGGCCGCGACGAGCAGCGCGATCGCCGTTCCAGCCCCGGGTCAACCGACCACTCATCGCCAGTCCCCAGGTTTCGCCGCTGTTAGACGAGCCGGACTGTACTCAGCCGAGTCCTCAAGCTCCACAGGTTACAGCGAAGGTGCGTGACCACCGGAGTTGCGCCGGGCCGGCGCCGCGACACAGCGCGCCGATGCTGACATCATGCCGAGCGTCGCAAGCGGCTTGCGGAAACAACCGGGCCGGGATCACGTCACCGCCGGTCAGCCCAGCTTCGTCGTGGCTTCCGCGAGACGCCGGTCAACTCAAGCTCGGCGACTACGCCTTACCCGAGATCAGGCTGCAAGACTTGAGGCACAGTCACGCGACGATCCTGCTGCGGGCTGGCGTTCCGGTGAAGGTGATTGGCCCGAGGCTCGGCCACGCGAGCCCGATGTCACGCTGACCGTCTACGGCCATGTCTGCCGGCGATGCAGCGCGAAACCGCGACGAACACTGCGCCGCGATGGTCACGACGGCTAGTGATTCGTCGAAGTATCAGTGGAGTATCACGAGCCGTGATATGTCGAATCACAAGGCAGAAGGCCCGTGTTCCTGCGCTGGATGGTGGGCAAGGGGGAGTTGAACCCCACGTCCTTACGGACACACGGACCTGAACCGTGCGCGTCTGCCATTCCGCCACTTGCCCGCGGCTGACCGCGATCTGGCCGCGGCAGTCCGCAAGATTAGCATGCCCGGCCCACCGGCTCGGTCTCGCTGACCGGCTCGGTCTCGCTCACAGGTCGGGGGCAAGTACCATCGGGCGAACGCGTCCGCATCGATGCGGCGGCGCGAGCGTGCCGTGAGAACTGTGCCGGACGGCCACGAGAGAAGCAGGACGGAGGCCGCGATGAGCCTTGCGCAGCGCTTCGAGCGACGCCTCGAAAGCGTCGTCGGCTCGGCGTTCGCACGGGTGTTCAAGGGCCAGGTGGAGCCGGTCGAGATTGCGACCGCGCTCCAGCGGGAGGCCACGGACAAGCGCAATGTCATGGGCACGGGCCAGGTGCTGGCACCCAACCGGTATCGGGTGACGTTGTCGCCGTCCGACTACGAGCGACTCGTGCCGTGGGAGTCTCAGCTCACCAACTCGCTGGCCGAATTGGTGCAGGAGCACCTGGATCAGAACGGCTGGCGCACGATCGGCGACGTCGAGGTCTACCTCGCCCGGGACGATGCACTGCACACGGGCGTTTTTGGCGTCGCGTCACGTATGGAGTCCAACGCACCGCCACGCCGTCGGCCGCTACGAGTCGCTGTCGTTGCCGGCCGTTCCCGGCGTGCCCCCCGGTGCGTACGCGCCGCCCCGGGCCGGCCGGTATGCCGCCGATGGGTGCTCCGGTGCCCAGTCGGGGGCCCGGACCGGGCATGCCGCCGCCTGGCATGCCGCCGCCCGGAGCGCGGCCTGGCATGCCACCCGGACAGCAGGTCGGCGCGCCCAGCGTTCCGCGCCCGGGGCGTATCGTCCGCCGCCCGCGCGCTGCTCCCGCCGCGCCTCAGCGGCCGTCGTCGTCGATGGCACCAACCGTCGCTTCGACCTGCAGCTTGGGCGCAACCTGATCGGGCGCGGCACCGACGCTGATCTCCAGCTACTCGACCAAGGCGTCTCCCGACGCCATGCCGAAGTCCAGTGGGACGGCAGCTTCGCGACCGTATACGACCTGGGATCCACCAACGGCACCAGTGTCAACGGCCACGACGTGGCGAGCCATGTCCTCCGGCACGGCGACGTCGTCCGACTAGGGCATACGAAGCTGGTCTTCCAGCGGGAGCACGTGTGAACTCTCCGCTGGCCTCCAGCTCATGAGGTTTGGCTTCCTCGTCCTGCTGTGGCTGTTCGTGCTCGCCGCGGTCCGCGTTGTGCGGAGCGACCTACGTTCCGCTGGGCAGCAGCGGGTCGGACTGCCACCACCGGCGCGCGCCGTCGCGGCCGCGCGACGTCGCCTGCCCCTGCTCCGACGCCCCGCCGCGGACCATCGCAGCTCATCGTCACGGCCGGCGGCCTCGCCGGTACGCGCATCGGGCTCACCGGGGCGCCAGTACTGCTCGGCCGGGCTAATGACTCCACCCTCGTCCTCACCGACGACTACGCCAGCACCAGGCACGCCCGGATCAGCCTGCAAGACGGGGTGTGGTTCGTCGAGGACCTGGGCTCGACGAACGGCACCTATCTGGGCCAACGCAAAGTCGATAGCCCGATGCCCCTGGAGATCGGCGTTCCGGTACGCATCGGGAAGACGGTGCTGGAACTGCGATGACGCTGACCCTGCGTTACGCAGTGCGCTCGGACCGTGGGCTGGTTCGCGGCAGCAACGAGGACGCGGTTTATGCCGGCCCCGGTTGCTCGCGATCGCCGACGGCATGGGCGGCCATGCGGCCGGCGAGGTCGCGAGCAAGCTGGTCATCGGCTCGTTGGAGCGACTCGACGAGGATCGGCCTCTCGGCGACATGCTCTACGCGCTGCGCAATGCCGTCGAAGAGGCCAATCACGATCTGGCCGGGGCCATCGCGGGCGACAAGAAACTCGAAGGGATGGGCACCACTCTCACCGCGCTACGTTTCACCGGGCGCCAGGTGGGTCTGGTGCACGTCGGGGATTCGCGGGCGTACTTGCTCCGCAACGGCCACCTGACCCAGATCACGCATGACGACACCTACGTACAGTCGCTCGTCGACTCCGGGCCGGTTGACGGCAGAAGAGGCATCGCATCACCCCGCAAGTCGGTGATCCTGCGCGCGCTCATGGGTTCCGACGTGGAGCCAGACGTCTCGATCCGCGAAGCGCGGCCCGCGACCGGTACCTGCTTTGCACCGACGGGCTGTCCGACGTCGTCACCGCGGCCACCATTGAGGAGGCGCTCTCCGAGGGCGAGCCGCAAGAGGCTGCGGACCGGCTCGTCGACCTGGCCCTTCGAGGCGGCGGGCCGGACAACGTGACGTGCATCGTCGCCGACGTGGTCAATACCGAGTACGGCGACGACCTGCCCGTCATCGGTGGCGCCTTCGTAGATCCGGCGTCCGCGTCAGACGGCGACGGCGGCAGCCCCGCTGAGCGCGCCGCCCGGATGACCCGGCGGGCCACCGAACGACTCCGCCTGCCAATCCACCCACGGCGTCGTCGATGGAAGCCGCTCATCGTGACCGTTGTGGTGCTCGCCCTCCTCGTCGGTGGAGCGGCCGCCTTCTACTCCTGGACCCAGACGCAGTACTTCGTGGGCAAGGACGGCAACGAGGTCGCCGTTTTCCGAGGCGTCAACGCCCAGTTCGGCCCGATCAAGTTCTTCGAAGTGCAGGAGAACACCGACCTGAAGCTGGCCGACCTGACCGCGGCAGCACGCAGTCAGGTCATTTCCGGCATCACCGCGAGCGACCTAGCGAAGGCACAGCGGATCAAGTCCAACCTGCTCGATCAGCTCCTGCCACCCTGTCGCTCTGATAGCCCGAGCGCCCCGCCCAGCGCGGCGCCGACGACGCCCAGCACCCGACGTGTCCCAGCGCCTCGTCCGACCCCATCGCCCATCCCAACACCCAGTCCGTCCGTCACGCCCGTACCGGGCGTGGACTGCCGGAAGGTGTGAGCCGATGACCGCGGCCCGGGCGACTCCAACGGCAACCGCCGCCCCACCGACGCGACGCCGCGCAGAACTGGGGCTGCTGCTGCTTGCCGTGCTCATAGTCGTCGCTGCTGAGGCGGCGGTCCAAGGCGCCCGCACCGGACATGTCAGCCTGAATCTGATCACCTTCGCCGGGGTGACGCTCCTGGCCGGACTCGCAGCCCACCTCGTCATTCGGTGGGTGGCGCCCTACGCGGATCCAGTACTGATGCCCTGCGCGATCCTGCTCAACGGCCTCGGCCTCGTCATCGATCGATCGACTCGACCATGGACTGGCCGTACAGGCGCAAGACAACGGAGGCCGCGTGCCGGACGCCGCTGCGCCGACCCAGGTGTGGTGGACCGGCCTCGGCATCCTGCTGTTCATCGCAATCCTGCTGATTGTGCGCGATCATCGTGCGCTCGGCGCGTTATGCATACACGCTGGCGCTGGTCAGGCTCTTTCTCTTGATCCTGCCTGCCGTACTGCCGGCCCGCTTCTCGGAGATCAACGGGGCGCGTATCTGGATCTTGGTCGCCGGTTTCTCGATCCAACCGGCTGAGTTCGCCAAGATCCTGCTGACCATTTTCGCGGCGGCCTATCTCGTTACCAAGCGGGATGTGCTGTCTCTCGCCGGTCGCCGCGTCCTCGGCATCGACCTTCCGCGCGGACGAGACTTCGGTCCGTTGCTCCTCGCCTGGCTGATCTGCCTCGCGGTCCTCATCCGCGGTCATGATCTCGGGACGTCGTTGCTGTTCTTCGGGGTGTTCGTGGTGCTGCTCTATGTCGCGACCGAGCGCATCAGTTGGGTCATCGTCGGGACGTTGTTGTTCGCCGGTGGTGCGTATCTGTCCTATCAGCTTTTCGCCAACGTCCGGACGCGGGTCTCGGTGTGGCTCGACGTTTTTCATTACACCGATGGCGTCGGCTATCAGGTCAGCCAGTCTCTGTTCGGGCTGGGGACGGGCGGGATGTTCGGCACCGGCCTCGGTGTGGGCCATCCAGAGATCGTGCCGCTGCCCGCGACCGACTTCATCCTCACCTCGTTCGGTGAGGAGTTGGGACTGTTCGGTCTGGTTGCCTTGCTAGTCATATATGTGCTGTTCGTCGAACGCGGCTTTGCGGCCGGGCTGGCCGTCCGGGATACGTTCGGCAAGTTGCTCGCGACCGGACTCTCCTTCCTGATCGGGCTGCAGCTGTTCGTCGTCGCGGCCGGGGTTAGCCGGCTGCTCCCAGAGACCGGCTTGACCACACCGTTCCTGTCCTACGGCGGCTCGTCGCTGCTGGCCAACTACGCGCTGCTCGCGCTCTTGCTGCGCATCTCCGACGCTGCTCGCCGGCCCTCGCCGCAGCGGCCGGTCACGTCGACCCCGCCGCCGCGCCCGGCTGAGGTGGTTTCCGGCATGAACAAGCACATCCGTCGGGTGGCCATCGCGGTCGGCGTGCTCATGGTCGCGCTGTTCCTGAACCTCAACTTCGTCCAGGTGGTCAAGGGCGACGACTATCGGAACAATTCGGCCAATCGCCGGGTAATCCTCACCGAGTATGCGTCGCCGCGTGGCCAGATCGTCGTGGACGGCAAGGCCGTGGCCGAATCGGTCGCGACGACCGACGAGCTGAAGCACGTCCGCAAGTACCCGAGCGGACCGGTGTACGCGCCGCTGACCGGCTACTACTCGCTCGTCTACGACAAGAGGCGAGCTGGAGAAAGCAGAGGACCAGGTGCTGTCCGGGAGCGATCCCCGCATGTTCGGGTCTCGCATCGCTGACATCCTCACCGGCCGGAGCCTCAAGGGCGGCAGCATAAACCTGACGATCAACAACGCAGCCCAGCAGGCGGCTTTTCAAGGTCTCGGCAACCGCCGCGGGGCGGTCGTGGCGCTGGATCCGACGACCGGCGCGATCCTGGCCGCCGCCAGCTCACCGTCGTACGACCCGAGCACGCTCAGCTCGCACAACACCCAGGCTATCCAGCAGTCATGGCAGGCCCTTCTCGACGACAAGAATCAGCCGCTGCTGAACCGGGCGTTGAACCAGAGCTTACCCGCCAGGCTCGATCTTCAAGGTCGTCGTGTCGGCGGCCGCGCTCAAGGCAGGCAAGAAGCCGTCCGACCGTATCCCGGCGCCGGATGTGCTGAAGTTGCCCGGAACCGCAACCGCCACGATGCACAACTTCAACAACGAGCGATGTGGCGACGGAAGAGACCGACACTCTCGACCACGCGCTCACGATCTCGTGCAACACCGCCTTCAGTCAGCTCGGCATCGACCTCGGCCAGCAGCAGGTCGAGGCCGAGGCCGAGCTGTTCGGGATGAACAACGAGCCCCGCACCGTGCCGATCCCGGTCGCCCCTCCACCATGGGTGCGGTCGACAACGACGCGAACCTCGCGCAGGCGTCAATTGGGCAGTTCAACGTCCAGATGACGCCGCTGCAGGCCGCAATGTTGTCGGCCGCCGTCGCCAATAACGGAACGCTCATGAAGCCCTACGTCGTGCAACAGGAACGCGCTCCGGATCTATCCGTCCTGAAGACGGCGGTGCCCGAGCAGCTCGACAGCGTCCTGGATTCGAATCAGACCGGCGAGCTGCAGTCGATGATGGAGAACGTCGTTACCAAGGGCACCGGAACGGCAGCGCAGATCCCGGGCGTCAAGGTCGGTGGCAAGACCGGCACCGCCGACAACGGACCGGTCGATGCCAACGGCGATTACGTCAATGCCCCACGCGTGGTTCACCGGGTTCGCGCTCGACGCCACGCATCCCATTGCAATCGCGGTAGTACTGGAGAACGCAGGGTCACCGGCGGCGAGAGCGCCGGCGGCACCGCAGCGGCTCCGCTGGCGAAGATGGTCATGCAGGCCTACCTCGCCGACACGCGGGGCCGCTGAGCAGACGATGAGAGACATGCACGCGACACTGGATGAGGTTCTTTCATGCAGCGACGCCACGCCAGGTTGGGAGCCGGTACGAGCTCGGCGAGCTCATCGGCTATGGCGGTATGGCCGAGGTCCATCGCGGGCGGGACGCTCCGTCTCAGCCGCGACGTGGCCATCAAGATGCTGCGCGCCGATCTTGCGCGCGACCCCTCGTTCCTCAACCGGTTCCGTCGCGAGGCGCAGTCCGCAGCCGGCCTGAACCACCCGGCGATCGTGGCCGTCTACGACACCGGCCAGGACCACGCCGGCTGGGTTCGGATGCGGCGGACGTGCCGTACATCGTCATGGAGTTCGTCGAGGGCCAGACGCTGCGGGACGTGCTCAAGGTCGAGGGCGGTTGCCCCGCGGCGGGCCATGGAAATCGTCGCTGAGGTCTGCGGCGCGCTGGACTTCAGCCATCGCAACGGCATCGTGCATCGCGACATCAAGCCGGCGAACATCATGATCACCCGCACCGGCGCGGTCAAAGTCATGGACTTCGGTATCGCCCGGAGCCATAGCGGACAACTCGGCGACAGTTACCCAGACGGCGGCCGTGATCGGCACCGCGCAATATTTGTCGCCGGAACAGGCGCGAGGCGAGACGGTAGACGCGCGATCGGATGTCTATTCGACCGGTTGCGTGCTCTACGAACTGGTCACCGGTCATCCACCGTTTACCGGCGACTCTCCGGTCGCGGTTGCTTACCAGCACGTTCGGGAGAACCCCGTCGTGCCCCTCGTCGGAGAACCCGGCAATCCCGCGTTCGCTCGACTCCATCATTATGAAGGCGCTCGCCAAGAACCCGATGAATCGCTACCAGTCAGCGGGCGAGATGCGCACCGACCTGCTGCGCGCGCTGGCCGACCGTCCGGTCGAGGCGGAAGCGGTGCTGACGGACGCCGAGCGGACCCAGTACATCTCGAAGGTGCCTCCGGGCGCGGTACCGCCGGGCGCAGTCGTGCCAATGTCCGCGGACGGCGACGACGAGGACGACGGTGAGGGCAGGAGACGCGCGTGGCTATGGGCCGCCCTTGTCGCCGCGCTGCTACTTGTCATCGGCGGTGGCGCCTGGGCGATTTGGGCGCTCAGCGGCTCGGACTCGCCCACGAAGGCGGCGGTGCCGAACGTCATCGGAATGAACCCGGCACAGGCGAACGCCGCGATCGCGTCACGAAAGTTCACGCCGCCCACCGGGACGCCGCAGGTTGCGTCCAAGTGCGGCGTGAACCCTGATACGCAGCCCATCGCGAGTCCTGACCGCGGGCACCGTATGCACCCAGTCGCCCCCGCCGAACTCCCAGCAGAACGAGGGCACCACGATCACGTACACGGTCTACAGGGCGCCGACGGTGCAGGTACCCAACGTCTCGGGGAAGCAGTTCGCCGACGCGAGCAATGACCTGATCGGGCAGGGCCTCAAGGTGACCCGCAAGGACGTTCCCAGCGGGCAGGCCGCCGGAGTCGTCACCGATCAGAACCCGAAAGCATTCACCACGGTTCGCACCGGGCGCGACCGTCACCCTCTCGGTATCGATCGGCAAGCTGCCCGATCCCCAACGTCACGAACCAGAAGTTCGCCGACGCGGTCCGCTAGCCTGAACAATCCACGGTTGGAGCGTCAACCCGACCCCGATCATCGTGCCGACGACTGACCAATCCAAGGACGGTACCGGTTGCCGGCGAGAGCCCAGCGCAGGGCACCCTGTTCCCCCAGAGCCAGCAGATCACCTTGTCGGTGTTCGCGTTCCAGCCACCGCCAAGCCCGACTCCGACGCCGACTCCATCTCCATCGCAGTCGTCGGCATCGTCAGCATCCTCCTCAGCGTCCACCCCGGCATCGTCGTCAAGTTCGCGGGGCGGTGGTAATGGCCCGGCCGGGTAACCGCCGGGAGCGCCGCTAGGCAAGTCGATCCTCGTCGCTACGCGCAACGGGGAAGATGACCGTCGCCCGCAGGCCTGGGTGGTTATCCGCGAGGCTTACCGTGCCGCCGTGCGCGCGAACTACATCGCGCACGATGGGCAGGCCGAGCCCGGTGCCTCCGGTGTCCCGCGATCGAGACTCGTGGGTCCGGTAGAAGCGATCGAAAACGCGTTCCCGCTCATCCTCGGGAATTCCCGGACCGTCGTCTCGGATCACCAGCTCGGCCGTGCCGTCTCCGTTGACGGCGATGTCGACGGTCACCTCGCGAGCGGGCGTATCGCACGGCGTTGTCGAGCAGGTTCACGACGACTCGGCGAAGCGCCTCCGGATCTCCGTCGACAGACACGGCGTCCGTGGATGAGCGCACCGGAACGCGGGCATCCAGGTAGTCCTCGGCGACGTCGGTGACCAGCTGGTCGAGCGCAACTGGCTCCCGCCGGCGCAGCACCCCGCCGGCCTCATCCGGATCGGGCCAACGCCAGCAGATCTTTCACGAGCTGGTCGAGCCGATCGACGTCGGAGAGCACTTCGTCGAGCATGCCGGGCCAGTCCTTCGCTGGGCCGACCCGCTGCGCGACCTCGAGCTGGAGGCGCAAGGAGGCGAGCGGCGATCGCAGCTCGTGCGCCGCATCACCGACGAAGGTGCGCTGCCGCTTCGTGGCCGCGTCGATCCGGTCGAGCATCGCGTTGAGCGTGACGGCCAGGCGGTAGATCTCGTCGTGCGCATCAGGCACGGGGAGCCGTTGGTCGGCGAGGTCGGCCGCAGTGATCTCCTGGGCCCCTTTGCGCAGTGCGGCCACTGGACGCAAGGCACGACCGACGATGAAATACGTCGCCATGCCCATCGCGAGCAGCACCAGGGGACAGCCGATGAGGGCGGCGTCCCGCAAGATCCGAATGCTGTCCTCGACGCCGGCGAGACCGGACGCGACCAGGACGGTTTCCTCGCCCGCTGGTACGGCCAGGACACGCAACTCTTGATTGGTGTTTCCGCGTTCGGCCGGGATGTCGATCGCCTGCCCGCGCTCCGCCGCCGCCAGCTCGTCCGGGCTCAGCAAGGGCTTGACCCGATCGGCAGTTCCGGAGGCGGCGGCCACCGCACCGGTCTTGTCGAGCACCTGGATCTGCACGCCGGCCGCGGCGACGACGTTGGTCGGCTTGATCCCGGTAACTCGGGTCGACGGCCACCGCCTGGCCGGTCTTGATCGCCTGGGAATCCAGCGATCGGATCAGGAGGATACGTTGCAGCACGAGGAGCAAGACCGCGCCAGTGATCACGGCGAACGCGAATAGTGTCGTCGCGACAATCGTGATCCGCGCGCGAAGCGACTGCCCCCGCCACAGATGGGACAGCCAGCGCACTGCTACTCCCGGGAGTCAGCCGCCGTCAGCGGCGAGCCGGTAGCCGGCGCCCCGGACAGTCTGCACGCTGTGCCGGCCGAACGGGGAGTCGATCTTCCGGCGCAGATAACCGGCGTAGACCTCGACGACGTTCGCGTCCCCGTCGTAGTGCGCGTCCCACACGTGATGCAGGATGTCGGCCTTGGAAACGGCCTCGCCCTTGCGCCGCAGGAGGAACTCGAGCAACGAGAATTCGCGGGGGTGAGATCGATCGGCCGTCCGTCGCGGGTGACCGTGTGTGCTGATGGATCGAGTACGAGGTCCCCGGCCGAGAGCGACGCCGGGCGGGGGATCACGCCCCGGCGGAGCAGGGCCCGCAGCCTGGCGAGCAAGACGACGAATGAGAACGGCTTAGTGAGGGTAGTCGTCGGCGCCGAGGTCGAGGGCGTCTGCCTCGTCGTACTCACCATCCTTGGCGGTCAGCATGAGAATCGGCGCCAGTTCTCCGCCGCCCGCAGCTGCTCGATGATGCGGTAACCGGACAGCCCGGGCAGCATGATGTCGAGCAGCACGGCATCGTAGGACGTTTCGGATGCTGCGTGCAGGCCATCGGGCCCGGTGTGCGCCACATCGACGGTGAACCCCTCCGCCGTCAGCCCGCGCTGCAGGGCAGAGGCCAGCCGAACCTCGTCCTCCACGATCAGCAGCCGCACGGTCCGCCTCCTCGATCACTCGCCGCGCATGTCGGCTACACCCTGCCACCTGGGGCAGATCCGCCGCTCAGCAAGGCTCAGCTAGGTCACAGTGCGCAACGGGCATTCTTCTCGTTGTGAGTGTTAGCACAATCTTCTCTCGCCACCGGCTGCTCCGGTGGGTCGTTCCGCTCGGTGTGGCCGGTGTGGTCGGCATCGTCGCTGGTGGCGCGTTTTCCGCTCAGGCCGCCGACAGAGCTCGAGCCGCGGACGGCGGCCCAGCTGCTCGCGGATCTGCAGACTAGTCACGTTAACGGCTTCTATGGCACGGTGGTCCAGCGCTCCGACCTGGGTTTGCCGGAGCTGCCGAGTATCGGAGGGGCGTCAAGTACCGGATCGCTCGCCGACTTGCTCACTGGTTCGCACACCGCCCGCGTTTGGTACGCCGGGCCTACCAAGCAGCGCATCGCCGTCATGGACTCGGTGAACGAGACCGACGTCTTCCGGGATGGCGACCAGGTGTGGCAGTGGTCCAGTGCGACCAAGACCGCGACCCACACCCAGCTCCCGGCAGGTTCGGCGAGACGTGACCCGGCGGGGCCGACACTGACGCCGGATCAGGTCGCGCAGCGGCCCTCGCTGCGCTGGATCCGACGACAATCGTCCAGACGGACAACAACAAGACTGTTGCCGGCCGGGCCGCATACGAGCTGGTGCTCGTGCCCCGTGCTACGGGGTCGCGGATCGGCGCGGTGCACATCGCCATCGACGGCGAGTACAAGGTGCCGCTCGGCGTCAGGTGTACCCGCGCGGCGCCGACCCGTCGAAGGCGATCGACGTGTCGTTCACCGACGTCAATTTCGCGGTGCCGGGCGACGACAATTTCCGATTCATCCCACCGAAGGGTGCGACGGTAAGGAGCAGCCCGCTAGCTATGGGCGGCGCGAAGCTCGGTGAGCGCGCGGCCGCGGCAGCGCTGAATCCGCAGATCATCGGAACCGGCTGGACCTCGATCCTGGCCTTGCATGCGGCGGGTTTGGTACCAGGCTTCGGGTCAAGGCCGGCATCCGGGCCGTCGATGCAGCAGTTCCTGAATGCGTTGACGCCGGTGAGCGGGGCGTGGGGCTCAGGTCGGCTCCTCGACTCAAGCTGCTGAGCATCCTGATCACAAACGACGGGCGGGTGTTCGCTGGCGCGGTGGATCCATCAGCGCTCTACGCCGCGGCCGCAACGCACAAGTAGGCCGCCCTATGGCGCTCACGGAGCTGACGGCCAGCGCGGATCTGACTTCCCCGATCAGGCCGTGCTGGCCGTCTCGTCGGCGGGGTTGACGAGAACGGTTCCGCGGCGGCCAAGTCGCCGTCGACCGCCTTGATCTTGCCGTGCCGACGGGCGCGGTCTACGGATTCCTGGGCCCGAACGGGTCCGGGAAGACCACCACGATCCGCATGCTGCTCGGGTTGATTTATCCCACGGCCGGCACGCACGCGCTGCTCGGTCAGGCAATGCCCGCGCACGCGGCGGCCGTGCTACCGCGGGTGGGCGCGCTCGTAGAAGGCCCAGCATTCCACCCGTACATGTCGGGTCAGGCAAACCTGCGTCGGCTCGACGCTGCCGACCGCACCGCCGACGCGCGAACCTCGCGTCGGCGAATCGGCTGACGCGCTGGAGCGCGTCGGGCTGACCGCCGCGGCGGGTAAGCGATACCGCAACTACTCGCTCGGTATGCGGCAGCGGCTGGGCATCGCGGCGGCGCTGCTGAAGCCGCGCGACCTGCTCGTGCTGGACGAGCCGACGAACGGCCTCGATCCGCAGGGCACCCGCGAGGTGCGGCACCTGATCAGCCAACTCCGGGACCGACGGGGTCACCGTCTTGGTGTCGTCCCATCTGCTCAGCGAGGTCGAACAGGTCTGCACCCATGTCGGCGTGATGACCGTCGGGCGGATGGTGTGGCAAGGGTCGCTGGACGACCTGGCCGCTCAGCAACGAGTGCGAGTGCGCGTCGAAACCGCCGAGCCGGTCAGCAGCCGCGGACGTGCTCCGTAAGGCTGGGCTTGGACGAGGCCACGGTCACGGACGGCGAGGCGTTCGCCGTGCTGGGCGACGCGAAGCCGGAGCGGAGTGGCTGCCGCGCTGGTGACGGCCGGCGTCGGGTTGCGCGGCTTCGTTGTCGACCGCCCGGGGCTGGAAGATGTGTTCGTCGGCCTGACCGGGGAGGGCTTCGATGTCTCGGGCTGATGTCGTCGATGTCTCTCCGCGGGTTGGAGTGCCGAGCGCAGCCCGGCAGCGACCGGGCCGGTGCGAGTGGCCGGTTTCTCCGCTCTGAGATCGGCATGGTGTTCCGGCGCCGGCGCAACCAGGCAATTCTCGTCGTCCTGGGCCTCATCCCCATCGTCATTGCGATCGCTGTCAAGATCACCTCCCGCACCGGACGTGGGAGGCGACGGTGGGGCCTTCTTCAGCAGCATCACCGACAACGGGATCTTCGTTGGATTTTCTGCCCTTCTGGTGGTGCTGCCACTCTTCCTGCCGATGGCGCTATCGGTGGTATCTGGCGATGCCGTGTCCGGCGAAGCGAACCTCGGGACTCTGCGTTACCTGCTCGCGCTGCCTGTGGGGCGTACCCGGCTCCTCGCCGTTAAGTATGTTGCGATCGTCGTTTGGGCGTTCTCCTGCGCGCTCGTGGTCGCGGTGGCCGGCCTGCTCATCGGGTTAGTGCTGTTTCCCCGGGGCGACGTCACTCTGCTCTCCGGCATCGCCGTGTCCTATCCCGCGGCGGTGTGGCGCTTGGTGCTCGTCGTTTGCTACCTGACCGTCATGATGGCCGTGATCGGCGCGATTGGGCTGTTCGTGTCGACCCTTACCGAGGTCCCGGTCGCGGCGATGGCGACGACGCTGGCACTTACTATCACCAGCCAGGTCCTTGACGCGATCCCGCAGCTGTCCGCCATTCACGCCTGGCTGCCCAGCCACTACTGGCTGCGCTTCGCTGACTTCATGCGGGATCCGCTCGCGTTCGATCAGATCCGCACCGGCCTGCTGGCCGCCGCGGTGTACATCGTGATCTTTGGTGCCCTGGCCTGGGCGCGGTTCAGCAATAAGGACGTATCGAGCTAGTGTCCTGCGCCGGGAAACCGGTCGCAGCTACTGTCAGTAGCCCTCGACCTCGTCCGGCGGACGCTCACGCGCGACATCCGGATCCTCGCCAGCGTCCTCACGGGCCCGGCGCTGCCGTAGCAGGTCCCACGCCTGGTCAAGCTGGCGCTCCAGGGCGTCGAGCCGGCTTCGGTCGGCGCCCGTCAGCCCGCCGGCCTGGTGGCGCAGACGCTTTTCCTCTGCGACGAGCTCATGGATCTGGTCGAGTATTGCGTTGTCGTCCATGGCGTCATTGTTCCCGGTCTCTGCGTCGACGCCGAGTCGGGCTTGGTGGCAACCGATCGCCTCGGGCTACCCGGTCGGTGTGAGCTTTGTGGAAGAACTGCCGTACTTCTGCTTCCACGCCTCGAAGTCCCACGTGCCGAGGAAGTCTTGCGCTGCGGCCACGCCCTTGTTGTAGAGGTTGGCCTTTTCCTGCTCGCTCAACCGGAAGTCGGTGGAGTTCACTCCGGATGTGTCGACGAACACCGTCCTCGAGGTCACGGAGTCCAGGTCGACATAGAGCTGGTCGTGCGCAGACACCATCGTCGAGATGAGGGCCTTCCCCAGCGATAGCACGCCGTTTGTCGCATTCCAGCCTTGCTGCTGGATGGACAATCGCGCGGAAAGTTTGATTCCGAACGTGGGGTGGTCGTCGTCATCGAACAACGACACCGGGAAGTTGGAGAGCATCCCGCCGTCGGTGAGGACGAGTTCCTTGTGCCCGTCGGCGAGGGCGAGGTCGACCGGGATACGCCACGGCTGGAAGAAGAACGGAATGGACGCCGAAGCCCGAACCGCGTCCGCGACGGGTTGCGTGTCGGGATCTTCTCCGTTCAGCTTCTGGTAGTCCCAGGGCAGCCGCAGCATCCGGCCGCGCGAGATGTCTGAGATGACGACGACCAGCTTGTAGCGCTGTTCGATCGGAGTGCTGGCGTCGATGCCCGGCATATGAAGGTCGCCCCAAGTCCGTACCGGGTGCGGCGCATTTGCCAACGTGTCACGCGATCCAGTCGTGCAGCTTGCGACCGCGATAGATGCCTTGGCGTCGCAGCACGTCGATCCCTTGACCGAGCTTGCCCAAGTGGCCGAGGATGCCTTCATCGAGGAAGTCGGCGAAGTTCGTCGATGTCATGAGCTTCTGGAGATCGTCGGTGATCCCGGCGGCCACGAACGACGCGACGATGGCGCCGGCTGAGGTCCCCGCCACACGACTGAATTCGTACTGTTTGGCGAGCGACTCGATCGCCCCGGCGAGTCCGGCGCCCTTGACGCCGCCACCCTCCAACACCAGATCAGCCGTGTTCACGCTAACCCCCGATGCTCGCATTCGTCCTGTGGATGGGAAGAGCTGTGATCACCACATTTGATACGTGTGCTTTGGTGCAGAGTCTGCCGGACACAAGCGAGTCACTCAGACCGGGTACGTCTCGTAGGCGTACGCCGTCTCGGTCGGCACGATGATTTTGCCCAGAGGTACCAGGGATACCGGAATCAGCTTGAAGCAGGCGACACCGAGCGGGATCCCGATGATCGTGATGCAGAGAGCAACGCCGGCGATCGCGTTCCCGATGGCTAGCCAGATCCCTGCGACGATCAGCCAGATGATGTTGCCGATCACCGAGGGTGCCCCGGCGCGTGGATTGTGGATGATTGTTCGGCCGAACGGCCACAGCGCGTAGTTGGCGATCCGAAATGATGCGATGCCGAACGGGATCGTGATGATCAGGATGAAGCAGATGATGCCGGCAACGGCGTAGCCGATTGCCAGCCACAAGCCGGCGAGCACCAACCAGATCACGTTGAGCACGACCTTCACGTTGCCCAGTATGGGGGACGTCGCTCAGGACCTCCGGCCCGCGTGGGCGGAGCGAATCGACGCGTGTCGGTTGGCCGGTCAGGAGTGGGCGCCACGCTCATGGGCGGCGTGGCTCGCAGGCTCGAACTGGAAGGTGGAGTGTTCGACATCGAAGTGGCCGGTCAGGCACTCCTGCAACGTGTCGAGCAGTTGGGGTGCGTGGTTGTCGGTGAAGCACGAGTTGTCGATGACCACGTGCGCGGACAGGGTCGGCAGGTCCGAGGTGAGGGTCACACGTGCAGGTCGTGCACGTCATGGACATGCTCGTCCTCCAGCAGATGGGCGCGGAGGTCATCGAGGTCGACACCTTCGGGGGCGGCTTCCAATAGCACTCGGCCGGAGTCGCGCAGCAGCCCCACGCTGCCCGGAGCATCAATCCGACCACCACGAGCGGTGGCGACGATAGAAAAATTACCGACGCCGTTGCGACCGTCGTGGCCCCTGGGTCGGTGCGAATGGTCCATTTGAGTAGCCGCCGTGGAAGCCGGTTCGTCCCAGCACGGTGGGGCCCGCCTGGGGCGCGTCCGCCGCTTCTGCACTGCGTGACACGATGGCGCGGCTGCCGCCGTCTTTGGCGGAGATACAGCCTGTATATGCATGCTGGGATTGATGGCGCTGTACACAAGCTTGAGGCTTCGCCTGCCCTTTTTGAGCGGCAACCCCAAACGTTAGCCTTCGGCGGCTTGCTCGGATTTTTGATATCCACTTTGCCGCAAAGCCTTTTTGCCCACCGCCGCGGCGCGCGCTCGTAATTTTCATATCGCGCGCGGTGCAGCACGACGCGGTCGGTGGGCGTCTTTACCGTCGAGCATGATGGTTACTCTCGCCGCTAAAAGCAGCTTCTTTGGGCGACGTCGTCAGCACCACGTCGTAGCTTTTGGGGAAATATCTTCGGCAGGCGAAAGGCTTCTGGTTGTCTGGCGGCGCCAGGACGCTAGCTCCGGCGGCGAGTCGGTTCAAGCAGCACGGTCAGACGCTGGGCGCTGGCAACCTGGGTTAGGCTTTTGACGCTCGTAACGGCCTCAGTGAGTCCGCGCCACATTGAATCCTTCTGGTAATCGTGCCATGACGATCTAACTCGCAAAGCAAAAAGGGCAAAAAGTGATTTCCGGTGGCGCTGAATGCAGCCGTTGGCGCGAAAAGCTACCCGCCAGCCGGTATCTGGTCCGGCTTGACGGATGCGTTGGGGCCGTAAGCTCCAAGTCGATGACCGCTCACCATCCGTTTTTGAAAAGGCCTATCCAAGCGCCAGAAACAGAGCCTCCAAGACTTGCCAAACACCGGCGTTCGCGCCAAGACATCGATTGGCAGGTTCGCCGCTTGTCGACAAGCAGGGTAATTTTGCGGCCGGCCTGCACCTCATCTTTTGGCTTCGCGCCCAACGGCACCGGCGTCGCTGCCATCGAGCAGGGTACGCAAGTATCTCAGTTCTGGCGGACGCTCGCGCCCCTTTTGCCGCGTGGCCATCGAGCAAGCCAAGGCCTGGCGGCGCCACCGCGGTGATCGTCGAAAGAACGATCCAAAGGTTTGGGGGCAACGCCGACAAAAACACCCCGCACCGCGCCGGCTAAACATGGAGTTCATGGCCGGCCTAGGCTTTCGTCGCGTTGACGGTCACTACGCCCAACCAGCGCTCAACCCGCGACAGTTCGCCGAAGGTTTTTGCACCTGGTGTTCGTCACTGACCGGCGCGGGCACAGTTTCGTAAAAACCAGTTGGCCGACGTCGTTTTAAGCTACGTCGGCTCGTTTGAAAGCTTTCACCGTGGCGGCGGTGCTGCTGCCGCTGCCAAGGACCCCAACGGTGCGGCGCTTCTTCGCTTGACAGCCTAGCCCGCAAGTTGTTGCCAGATGCCGGAAACGAGGCGGCAGTGTAGTGTCCGATCTAAACTGTCGGAGGATTCGGAGTCAGCTGCTGACCTCGCACCCACCTCGCGTCTGCACCCTCACGCTATGCGGACGCTCACCTCATTGGCGAGCACCGCCCCCTGCATTGCCTGGGGCGCGCTGATGCTGTTGCTGACCAACTTGATGACGAAGGCGGTGCTCGCAGCTGTCGCTGGCGGTGGACGGGTATTGGCACGCCATGATCCGAGTTGCTGCGAGATACGCCCGGGTAGAGGCCTCGCCCTCGCGGCCGCCGGCACGGTAAACGGAATTTGCTCAGGTGACGGTTTTTACGCGGCGCGCGATGGAGCAGGCAGCTGCGCAGCCGTTACTGGCTGAACGCCGCCCAGGCCTCAACTGCGTTTTTGCAAATCATCCGACCGGCGATTTGATGACGCGGCGTTCAACGACTCAAAAGTGCGCCCGCTGCTCGGTCCCGGCGCGCTCAATTTGCTCAATACGACGCCGCGTATCTGACGGACCGCCGATGGTGGCGTCCGTGTCGCCCAAGCTTCGCGCTGATTTTGCTTTTGTCGGTAAATCGCCGTCGTTGCTGCTGGATGCGCTATTTTGCCACGCGCCGCGCCGACCTGAAATCTCCAGGGCAACAAAGGTGCCTCGGCGCTGGTCACCAACGTGCGGCGCAGAGTGCTCATCGCGGATGTCCGGGCCGGCGCGAGCTACGCCTGGCGGCGAACAGGAGCGCCGCATCGGGCGATGCCAACCAGCGCTATCTGGAAAGCGTCGGTGGCGCAGTCGTGGAGCCAAAACGTCATGTGGCGCGTTTCGTCATCGCCTGCGGCGTTGGCGTTGCTGCCGGTGCTGTTTGGCGGGGCGCGATGTGTTATGTGTGTTGTCGCTCGGCGAACCTTCCGCGCGCCGGTGGAGTACATGGCGTCGCCCGGCCAAACCTTTGGCGCTCGGCTGTGGTCGATTTGGCAGTGGGGACCGTGTCACGCAACGGCTGTCCGAGGTTTTCAGATGCTGCCGCGGATCGTGGCTCGCGCAAACGCCGCACCACCAACGGCCAGCGCGGCAGTGGAGTCGACCTTACGGCGTCAAACGTGCGGCGCGCGCACGGTCGCAGGAGCTGAGTCGCTTTCTGTGGGTCCGGCAAATTCTCGGCATCGTCGGGCCGGTGGGTGGCGGCAAACGAGCCTGGGCTGTTGTCGCTGGTGCGCCTGGCGGATCCGTGCAGCCGGGCGCCTTTTTAGGAAGACGTCGATGTCACGAGCTTGAGCTTTGCAGCTTGCGCGCCAGCTCGCTAAAGCGCAGCGGATGCCGGGCTTTTTCCATGAGCCTGCGCGACACCGTGGCGCTTCGGTTGCCCGAGAGCGCTGCTTTAGCCGCGGTGCGCCGTGTTTTTGCAACAGGTGCACTTTGATACGGATCTGCGTCGCTTACCTGAAGGCTTGAAACGCTGGTGGGCGAGCGCGTGGTGTGACGCTGAGCGGCGCCAACGTCAACGGGTGGCTTTGGCCCGGCGTTGCTGACCGGCGCGCCGATTTTGTTGCTCGACGACGTCGCCGCCAACGCCAGACGCCGAAACGGAGGTCGCGATTTGGGCCGAGCTGCGCCGCCCTTTGCTTATCTCCAGCGATCGTGGCCAATCCATCGTTCAGCGCCGTAGCCGATGCGGACGAAATCGTGCCTGACAACGGCAGTAAGTGGTAACGCAGCCAATTAAGCCTTGCTTGGCCGTGAACGGCTGGTATGCCTGAGGCCTCCGGTCAAGCCTTGGTCGACCTGGCGTCACCGAAGGTGCCGGCGAAGGCGTCGAGGCGCAGCGTGAACGACGCTGAAAACAAAAAAGAGGCCTGGGCGATTGGCGCACGTGCAGCGTCTCGCCTTTTTGCTCGAGCATCGGGCCTCGTTCATCGGCGGTGGCGTCCCATCCCCTGGCCTCTTTGGCGGTGGTGATTCCACCGCATTCGGCAAAAAGGCTTGGCGCCTCGACGATGCGTTGCCAACTCACAACCTCGCGTAGGTGTGGCTGGCTTGGGGCTTGGTATGGCGCGGTTTTTCTCGAATACGCTCGAGCTTGGCGCAGCACGCCATGATGGTGCCGGGCGATAAAGCCGTACTTCGGATTCACCCGACTCTTTGCGCACCTGTTGCGCTTTGCCTGCGAGCTTGCCGACAAAACTGGTGGGCCGTCACCCGCCCACAGAGCGACGGTCAGCGGTGGTCAACGGCGTTTTCAACTGGAGGTGGTCACCATCGCGCCGCCGATGCTCACTGCGCCGTGGCGGTGTCGCGCCATGCTGGCTGACGTGCGGCTGACGTTGCTTTGCCTATTGTCGCTGCCTTTGCTCATCGTCAGTCGAAGTCTAAATTTCGGTTGATGTTTCCTGCTGTACCCGTAAACACCTTGCTGCCATGAATTGCCAGCGGGAAACACCTGGCGTAAGATGCTGCGGTGCGGTGGTGTTTCGCTGGAAGCAGCTTCGCAACCGTGCCGAACTTCGAGCCATAGGCGTCCACCGGTGAACAGATGCAAACCGCCGGGGCGATTTGCCGACGCCGGCGCTCTGCGGTGTCGAGAGGGTATGGGCACGCCGTGGTGGCGTTATTGCTGCTGTAAGCACGGCGCTGGCGACTGGCGGCGGGCTTGCGCCTGGGTTTGCTCGTAGCGTTTATCCAATACATTCGCGCCATCCCCATCCGCGACCTGTCGACCAAGTACACCATTTTGCAATCGGCCTTTGCGCGGTGGAGCGGTGTTTGGGCTGTTCGACGAGCCAGTCACCATCGCGTCGCCCAAAGATCCGCTGGTCAGTGCGCTGCAAAGACATTCAGTGCAACGACGTATGGTTTAGCTATGGGCCTCCGACGGGATATGCTGACCGAAGAGCGCGTCGCCGGCAATTGCGGGGTCTCGATCTGCGTGCGCCGCGGCGAGCGCATTGCCCTGGCTGGTCCCACCGGCGCGGGCAAACCACCGTGTTAAAGCCCTCAATCGCACCTACGACGACGCGTGGCGCCAGATAATTTCACGGCGTCGATGCGATACAGCTCGACCTGCGCGCCTCTACGTCGCCAAGTTCGCTTAGCGCCCGGTGGAGATCTCATTTGTTTTCGCTCGCAAGTTTCAGCCACCCGCCTCGATGGTCGGTTGAGCGAAGTCACGGTACGCCGCGCCGCCGCAGGCAGCACCGACGCGGGCTTCAGCGCCTCGGCGAGTGTGGCTTGGCGACGCAAAGTAGGGAGCGGGGCGGCAGGATTATCGGCGGCGAGCGACAGCTCAAAGCGTTGACGCGAGCGTTGGCTTTGGAACCCGAGGTGTTGGTGTCGACGAGCTACCTCCAATGTGCCGATACCGAAAACGAACGCGGCGCATTCACAGGTTGGCGGCCCTGGCGCTGCTGGAGGTCGCATCTGCGGTCGGTGGCACCATTGTCGATCAGCAAAAGGTCGATCGCACGTGGCTATCGACGGCGGCCAGGTCGCGGAGGAGGGGCAGCCACGCAGACCTCGTCGCCCGCGGTGGTTTGTACCGGCGCCGCATAGTCGACCTGCAATTTCGGGCGAGATGGCCGCGTAAAATGGCGCCGTCGATCTTCGCGCCCACCGACTTAGGGAGCTGTGTATCGCACCCGCACTCTGGCGGAACCGAACTCCAGCTCGGCGTAGCCCTGACCGGTTGCCGGTGCCAGACGAGCGGTACTGTGCTCGTAGGTCGCGCAGACCGCCGATTTCGGGTTTGGCCGGCTGGGGCGCCGCCGCGGAGCCCGCCGCTGCCGCGGTGGTGCTGGTGGGGCCACAACCTGCCAAGCGCTGCGTGCCACACTCAACAGTCAATCTCATGCGTCAGGCTGTTGCTCACAAAGCGTTGCTGCCCGCCCACCAACGGGTCGCCGCACAACCAAGTGGCTTACCTGCCAGAAAATGAGGTGGTCAAGAATGCCCGGGCCGCGAACCGACACCGGACTCGAGGATCCAGGTGTCGCCGAGATAGCTGCCACCAAAACAACATTTGATCGAGGGGTTGCGGATGAGCCGCCACTGTCCCCGGAACGTCTGGTGCGGTAATCACTAAGCTCAGGATCGGCGATTGCGATCCGGCTCCAGCCATTACGCCAGCGCCACTGGCGCTGCCGTCGCCCCCAAACAAGGACGATCGTCCCAGTCGGTCAGGTCAGCGGCGCTGCTGTACACCGCCGGATCATCGGACCCGGCGGGCTGGCGCGCCCAGGCCGTGCCGTTCCACGCCGTCCACGCAGGCCGCACAGGGTTGTGCCATCGCAGTCATTTTCGCCGTTGCCGCCGCCAGTGCGAGTATCGTTGAGTGTTGATGAAAGGCCATGACGCCGTTGACCTGCGGTGACGGCAGGTCGGGTCGCCGCGTGGTGGCCAACACAGTGCAGCGCTGGAGTCCAAGCGAAAAACTCCCCGCAAGCGGGGGTGCCGACCACACAGGGAGTATTCGCTGCCGCCAAAGAGATCAGCATTCTGCTTGCCGTACTTGCGTTGTCAAAAATATTGCCGCCGCCGCGGCGCGCTCCCTGATAGGCGTTCCACAACCGGTCCCATAGAGGTCAGATAACGTCCAGGTGGAACCATTCCATAGGCTCACCCGCGTTGCTCGTCGTCCAGGGTACGGTGTCGACGCCAGTTGTTCGTAAAACCCGCGAAGCCGCGCCGGTTGGTAGAGCTACGGTCGCGGCGCTTTCGCTGGGCAGCGGTTGGGTGGCCAGCTGCGGCCGTTCCCACTGCTGCCGAATCGGCACAGGCCGAGTAGTTAGCGCAAGCGCCGCCGTGCCAGTGTTACCAGGGCATATCGCCAGATTTGATCGAAGCGCGTCCTGGCGGGGCCGTCGCCGGCCCTTTGGGACGGAGAGCCGCAGCTGCTGGCACCGCTGGTGATCGACCAAATACTGGCTACTGTGATCAGCGGAGTCTTATCACGTCGCAATCGCTCGGAGCGGTCGTTTCGGCCTGTCCGCCTGCAAACGATGACGGCGCCGGCGACGCGGATCAGCGCCAGCGCGACGCCTTAGTCTTCTGCTGGTCGATTTGGTTTCGGGGCAACGCGGCCCAACCTCGTACCGCCCAACCCACAGCGCGCTGCAAATGGTGCCGGTGGTGCGTCGTGACCGAGGCCGGCGCAACACCGCCTTGCATCACCACGCGGCCTAACAGCGGCTCAGGTCATGCCGTGGGAGCTGCGCCGTTGCGGCCCGAGACGCGCGTTCGTCCCAGTTTTAGCTGTCCATTCCCAGGTCGAGCCGCAATAGTTTGTGCTGCCTTCGCAGTTAACAGCGTTGCTGGGCTAAACAGCACGGTGACGCCACGGCTGGCGTCAAACTCCATTCGGCCGCTGTTGCGTGGCTCACCAAGCCGGTGGCAACCTGGTCCCAGGCTGCCATCAAACTCCCACGTATCAACGCAATGTGATTCACCTCGTCATCGCAGTTGGGCGGCGTTCCGCGGCAAACAGGTGCGTCCACCAAATGGTACCAGACGGTTGCGTAGCGAATCAAATGCCATGGCGCATCGTGGCCTGCGGTGATGGCGCGCAGCCGCAACTGCCGTTGGCACACAAACGCGACCAGGCTCCCGGCAGAAAACTCCCAGGGACCACTACGCCTGCAGGCCATCGTCGTTGCACAACCCGCCCAGAGGTGCGCGCCACTCGAACAACGCAGGCGATCGCTGATTGGATCGGCCACCATTCGCCCGGGCAACGGGTGACGGCCCCGCCACGTCCAGGTCGGTGAGAACACCGTGGCTCACGCCAGGTCTTTGCCAGCAAAAGCGCCGTTCGCGCCGCCGACGCCCCACCGCTGACCGGCTCGTAGGGCAAGCGAGGCCCCGATGATCGCCCGGTCGCCGCGAGACGCCGTTTGCGCTACCGACTTCAGTGCGCCACGCGTTGTTTGGGTCGCGGTGCCAAAAGCGCGATGCTGTCGCCGCGCCAAGTTCGGTCTCATCGCCCGATTCGAGTGGAGGCGCTAAATACGCCAAAAATACTCCGCGAGGCGATGCGGATTGAGAATGTAATCGCCGCTACCTTGGAGCCGAGGGTTGCCACCACTGCCGTGGCGACCCGTTGGGCGTCACTCACGCTGCCTGCGTGGATCGATGCTGAAAACACACAGACCGCTGACGTCAGCCGAAACAGCTTGAGAGCCGCCACGCCGTTGCTGCGCCGAGCACGCCTTCGATCTTCGCGCACAGCGTTAGCGAGCGGTGCCAGGCAAAGATCATCGACACCAACGCCGCAGACGCGCGCCTCCACCACGTCGAGGTCGCGAACAAGGCGTCGTCGATGCAGGCCGATTCGATGCACCGTCGTTGCAGTTGGGCCGTTGGTGCGTCGTCGGTCCGAGGTTGATCTACCAGATAAGCGGTCGCTTCGCCCCCTGCTTGGCGCCCAGGCATGCGCAGGTGCATGGCGATGTTGGTGTCCGCCGCGTCCGGGGGCAATTGTCCACCACGAAGCCCAAGGCTAAGGGCAAGCGCTCGTTGTGGTTGTTGGCCCGATCGGTGACATCGGCAAAGATTCTCCGGGCGACAGAGCCATCGGCAGGGGGAGAGGTCGGGCGTCACGGTAAAATTCGCCAACAGGGCCGTAACCGCCAAAGCAAAGCTTGGCGTCAGAGGATTCCCCGACGCCGCCAGTCGGCGCAGCTGCTGGCCGGTGTTCATCCACAAAGGCTGAAACCTCGATCCGGGGCTGCCCTCTCGCAGGGCAGCACCGACCGTCGTCAGCGGATTGTCCGGGTCGGGTACCCATCGCTTGAGCGCGGCCGCGGCCAAGCCAGGCGTGAGCGAAAAATCCAGCGCGTGACGGTTCCGGCGACGAGGCTTGTCGGCGCGGTTGCCGCTGGTGCCTGCCAGGTTCAGCAGATCGTCCACAGGCTCCCCGCCTCCTCGTCGCCCGCTGATGCGTTCGTAGACGTAGGCTCAGGTCGGCCAGGTCTCGCCAAGGTAAAAGCTGGCGCTGATTGCGCCGAGCACGAGTACCGGTTCCGCTTTCGCGATGCCATTCACCGTGAGCGTGACGGTGAGGCTCGAGGTTCGCGCAAAGGCCCGTGAGACGACGGAGGTTACGATGGCCGGTGTTCCGCGTCGGCGTCACGATCGATACACCGCCCAGCGTGGCGTTGCAGGCTTACCCGTCGGAACAGTCGGCGGTGGTAAGCCGCAACGGATCAACAACTGGCCTGGTGCATTGACGTCGACGAAGCAGGCAGTAGGAGACACAAAAAGCAGCAGCGTCTGGCATGGCGGTAGTTGTAACGCAACCCAGGCGGACGATCGACAAATCTACCGCCCGACCTGCCATGCCCCACCGCGGCTGTTCCTGCCGACAACCGCGTCGCAGTGGCCCCGCTGCTGTCGACTGTGACAGCAAACCTACACGCGCCCAGATGCACCCCACTTATAATGCCCCAATATCGCTGGCTGATTTGAGGTACGGATCTTGATACCAACCGCCCAGGCAACAGGAGCGCCGTCCATGCTTGGGTAAAGTTTAAGTCATTTGTCTCGCCTTGTCGGCCCGGTACTTTGATCGCGCAACCTGCCCGATGACCAAGCGCACCCCACCTCGACCCTGCGCTCAACAGCACCTGTCGGCGCATTCCTGTTTAGGAAGCTGACGGCGACTGCCAAAATCTCCCAACCCCAACGACTGCGCCATTCTCGAAATCACCATCGATCTTGCGAGTGCGCCACTCTGCGAACGCTGCCTCGATGCTAACGAACAAGTCCTGGTTTCAGTTGCAACGCCAACTCCGTTGCCTGCACCGTCGTGACCGCCTCGACCGCGTCGTGTGCGCTGCCGTCGGTGCCATCGTCTACCGGAGCTGCATCGCCGAAACGCCGCGCGATTGCGAAACCACGCCACCAGCGACGGCTCGACGTCGCGTTTGTTATGATGACGCCGGCCGCGTCGTTCCTCTGAATGCGGTAACGCCTGCACCCAAGCGTTCAAATATCGACTGCGCGCCCGGCTACATCGTGTGCAAAGTGCCATACCCGGCGAATGCCGGTGGTTCCTGCGTGCCGGTCGAAATGATCTCAGCGCCAGAGGACGACGTGGTGTGCCCTTGACGCGCCGTTCCCTGACTGCCCGCACCGTGCTCGAGCGCAGCCGACGACTGCTGGGTGGGCAACACTGCGCGCCTGTCGATTGCTCCAACCTCGCCTGCATCCAAGTGCTGCTCTTCGAATGCCCTCGAGCACACCGAGTTACGATTTTCCGCACTGCTGCGCGCCCGCAGAGCCTGACGAACACACCACAGCCCGATGCGGACTGCGTGGCCGCGATCGGCGAGTGCTGGCTTGATCCGGTCCGTCGACTGCGCGCCACGGCCCGCGTGAGTCCAACGAACGAGCCATGCCCGCCCACGTTGTGCGCCGGTGTTTGCGCCGGACGCGCGATACCAGCTGCGTGACTCCACGCCCGACCTGGCTCCGTCACCGGTGGTGGCGTAGTTCGTCGGGGGCGCGTCGATGGTGTTCTTCGGACGGCGCCGAGCGCGCCTGCGGTGGGCAAAGGTACTCACCAGTGGCGGCTTTCGATGCGCACGGCTGCCCGCTACCCCAAGACCGTGTCTGCGCTGATGGCACCGTCAGCTTTACGGCGACCTGCCCCAATCGCTGCGGCAAAATTCGTTTTGGAAAGCTTGCGCCGCCGCCCGAATGCGGCGCCAACCAGCACTTGGTCCTCGACTATCCTACTGCTGCAGCGGTATGTGCGTCGATGGCTGAGACGTCATCACGCCCCAGGCTCGCAGGCGCTTGTGCACCCACGGGCGGCGCGACCCTTGCGCCACGCATGTTCACAAATTCGACGCCCAACGAAAGGCCATCGTGTGATGAGCCCTTGGGAATGTGATATACCAAAAGCCTCGGCGGTTAGCAGCACGCCGATCAGCAATAAAAACGATAGCGCCAACACCATCGTTGGGTGGCGCTAATGAAAATCGCCCACCGCCGGTGCAAAAAACCAACATCACCAACATGGCGGATCACCATCGCCGCCATCACCACCACGCTGGGCCATGCCCAGGTGATCACCGAGTCCAACGAAACAACAATCGAGAATCAAAATCTGCACTAAGGTCCAACCAACGCTGGCGGTCTTTTTCGCCCGTGCCGCGCTTCGTGGAGCTTCGAGGTTTTCGTACAGCCCAAAGGTCAGACTTGCCGATCAAAAACAAAACCGCCAATTCAACAGGATGATGCCGACCCGAAAATTCTGGTCCAGCAACGTAAACAACGGTGGCGCGCTCAACCCCATGATCCAATGACAGGGTCATCAACAAACCAAAACGATGCCCAGGGCCAGCACCAACCTGTAGTTGAGCCGTGGCGCTTTTGGCGCGCGGTCATGATGCGAGAAACACGATGTCGATGCCCAAGACAATTTTCAGCCATAGCGGTGAGACTGATCCAAGCCTCGGGCTGCAAAATCAACATGTTGCTGCTATCTCCAGGTAAAAAACTTGCAGCCGCCGCCCTTGCTTCCTCCACCCAATGGGTGCCGTCAGGCGGATTCTTCGTTTCAAATGGGTACGTCACGTTTTAACTGCCTGAGCCGCGGCGACGCCAGCGGCGGCGTCAGTGGTGTGGCGCGCCGCGCGATCACCACCGACACGTTCACACCGCCAGGCGTGCCAACCCGATGGCTGATGCTCACTACAATCGTTTCGGCTCAGGCCATCGGCGATGCGGCACAAACTGCGCGTCGCCATGGGTTCGTGGCGCCAGGTCGTAAAGTGGCTGACGCTCTTTGGCGTGATCGCGCACGGTGCTCACAACGTCACGATGCCGCCGCGACTGGGCTGCGCGCACCTGGGGCCGACCTCGTCGAGCAATACGTAACTGAACGAAGTACAAT
>ERZ1370068.5415-contig-4438_pt1 | contig 55365 bp, 88 predicted proteins | sample MGYA00561227_ERZ1370068 | MGnify/ENA primary metagenome ERZ1370068 (study PRJEB38410, sample SAMEA6850437) | metagenome | study: Metagenomic assessment of the ecological functions of the soil: analysis of the soil microbiota associated with the... | reverse complement strand
CGTTGTTACGACGGTCGATCAGCGCGTCGACTTCTGCCGTTAGCAGCGGCTAACGGAACAGAATTCTGCCTTCGACACCTTTGCGGAAGAAAAAGCTCTGATGTTTCCGGCAGCAGTTGCTCCTTCTTGCCTGTTTCGTTCAATGAATAGCTTATCGCCTTCACCGAGTGACCGGATCTTGTTTGACCAGGCGCCAGTTCATGCGTGCCGATGGAGTCGGCAAACTTTCGGATCGGCTTTTCCTACCGCAGGATCTTCGTAGTAGCGATGTGCCTGACTGGCGATGATCTGCCAATTGCCGTTGCGCTGAAGCCACGTGTCAGTGATGTGATAACGCGCTTTCAGATTTTGCCCGAAGATCGTCTCGGTCTCGTCGGCGTCGTAACTGAGTATCGCGGTGTTCCCAATGCGATCCGGCTCTGAGCGTTCTGAACTCTTAATCGTTCCGGAATATCCGGCCGGTAGTGGTAGTGATGTCGGCGATCAGCTTCGGTTTGTCGAAAATGCGTCCTTTCTCGTCGGCGAAGACGCAGTCGTCGGCGAAATGCTTTTCCACGGCGCCTGATTGCCGGGCACCAACGCATCGTAAAGCTCCTGAGTGCGTCGGATCAGTTCGTCCTGTGTAATGGGAACATCTGCAGCGCAGACAATGGTTGCAGCGGACAGAAATTTTAATGAGCGCGAGCTGTTTCATAAGGGTCATTAAAAAATAAGGGTTAAGAATACACGAAATGAGCGGAAGAGGAACGTTCGCGGCTTGAGGCGCTCGACACGGCCTTGCGATCGGACAAGCGTGCGCGAACGAATTCGCTCTGTTGTGGTGCGCGTTCGCGAACAACTGGCTCGCAGAAAAGATGCGCCTAATGAGTTGGGGAGCCGTTTCCGTTGGACGTTCTAGCAACGACATTACCGCCTGAGATTCGATCTGCGTGGGTATTTGTTTTGCGCGCGGGCGCGGACACAGGCGCTGAAAGGCATCGAACAGTCATCAACGCATGATGTCGTTCGAAGGCAGCGGTGATTGCAAACCGGTGAGCCGGGAAAATGGCAATCGAACGTTTTGGTTAGCGATCCTGACGCGCCACTGGAACGGCGGTGGATCTCGATCCCGACGAATGTCTGGCACCGTCCAGCCGTAAACGCAGAGACCGATTGGGCAGTTGTCTCCTTTCACACTAGCCCGCCGGAGGGTGATCGAAGAGCGGCCGGCTGACAGCCGCGAAGCTGGGCAATAGCAGGCAAATGAAGTATCTAAAGAACTGGAAGATAACAGAACGAACAGTAACGAAAGTCGGCCAGGCTTTCCAAGAAGGAATACAGCCATGCAGCATTTTTGCACCGCTTCTTTGCACGCCGAGTTCTGCAGAAGCGAATTCGGTAGATCACATCACCACCTATGAAACCAACAACACGCCTCTTTCTCAGCAGATATCGCCGCAGGATGCACAGCACTGTTAATCAGCTGCGCCAGCACGCAGACCACCACGCAAAACAGGAGAGCATGCTCGTCGCCTCCGGATTTAAGGCTCATCACTCCCCAAAACGGTCGCCCAAAAGCAAAAGCTCCAAAATCTTCCGGCCGGAAACGTGACCATGATCAAAAGGGCAAGAAAACCTATTACGTGCTTTTCCCGGACCCGGCTCACAATCAGAGCATACGTCGGTGGACCCAAAGATGCAGTGGCCTATCAACAGCTCCGCGCCGACAAGAAGCTCGCCAGGGAAGACCTCCAGGACGCGGAGATGTATCAGGACGCGACGATGGAGTGGAGTTTGTGGGGGAGGTGGCGAAGGAGTGTGGGGACCTATGGGCGGGGCAGACACCATTTAAAAACCAAGCCGACCGTTCGGCTACGGTGACATCGCTCGGTTTCAGCGGATTACGCGATGGCTCCGCGGCGAGTGGAAGCGATGACGGGTCTGCTTATTAAGCGTTCCCAGCTCGCCCGGCTGGTTTCACTTTATTCGAGCGCAAATCTGAGAATTCGTGACGATGCGCGAGCTTCCCGACCAGTGCCGAGGTAGCCCTAAAGGTCTTATGACAAACCCTGGTGCATTCACAGTACTTCCCGCCTAGCATCTCCGACGCACATGGAGCTTCTAGCTTGAAGATGCAGAGCATCCATTCGCCTGGTCGCCGCGGATAACGTGTATCGCGTTCTTCGCCAGCGTGTGCGACGGCGCCGCAGGACAGCACGCGTGGTCCCGGATATGCGCCGACCGCAAGCCTCATGCGCGAGGCACGCTCCGCAAATGTCCCAGCTGAAAAGCGAGCAGGCCGATTATTTGCAGGCTGCCTGCCATGACCGCACCATTGCTCGGGACCGGAATTGGGACACCCGCCTGTGAAACCTACAACGCAGCGTGCGGCGAACTCACTGTTCTGCTGCGCTCGAGTGAAGGAGGACGGCTGTGGAATCAACCGCTGACCCTCAACGGCAGCAAAGACTTATCATCTACGGCTTGAACCTGCCAGCAATGGAGTTTGGGCGCCTAACTACTTCACCACCTTTGAGAGCCCGGATCAGATCAAAGAAAACTCATCAGGAAGGAAAACATCCAGGAGGGTGTTGGCGGTGCGCTGGTCGGAGTGCGAATCGTCAATCCGCCTGAAAGTTCATGCCGGCGCAGGGAATCACCGCACCGGTCACAGCTACGCTCGATTTTCACGCAACGGATGCCACCTCGCACTTCGCCGTCCCGCCAAGCAACCGATGGCCAGCGTTGAAGGAAAAACCCGTCCTCTGGCGGCCAATTTCTCAGCGCCGATCAGCTACTACCAGCCGCCGGGTAATCTTCTGCTCACCGTCGGATTGATGGCAGGGCTTCGATCCCAGTCGCTATATGGACAAGACTGGCTTGTATTTCCTGCAGCCTTACGATCCCGACCGAATTCCCCTTGTTCTCGTGCACGGCCTTTTTCAACGCCGTTCGATTGGGCGCAAACGATCAATGGACTCAAGCCGACCCGGAAATCCGCAAACATTATCAATTCTGGGTCTTTGGCTATCCGACCGGCAACCCCATCCTCTATTCTGCATTGCGATTGCGCGAAGAGCTGGCCAAGGTCGACAAACTTTATCCGAACCATCGCCCGTACGTTGTTGTAGGTCACAGTATGGGCGGGATGCTTACCGCATGCAGGTGATTACGGTCACAAAGCCGATGTGGGAGAAAGGTCTGGGGAAACCGCGAAAAGCATTTTTAGAGAAATTCCAGCGATAGCTTGGTTGTGCGCGCCACAACATTTCAGGCTAATCCTCGGATTAAACGCGTTGTGTTCATTTGTACGCCGCATCGCGGGAGCGAGATGGCCAGCAGCGGATTGGGTAGATTTGGCACTAGCTTGATCGCTCTTCCACTTAACATTGCCTCGGCCATGACGGACGTGCTCACCAGCGCAGAACTTGTGCAATTGACCGGGAGTTCCAAACGTCTTCCCGAACAGTATCACGGCCTGAAACCGTCAAATCCGGCGTTACCCATAGTCAATGAAGCGCGGATCACGCGTTCCGTATCACTCGATCATCGGTGATCGCGGGAAGGACCATTGCCCGGACTGCACTGATGGTGTCGTCCCTTACTGGAGCTCTCATCTCGATGGCGCCCAATCCGAAGTGATTGTTCCCGGGCCCCACGGGGCATGCAAACTGCCGCAAACCATTGCCGAGCTTGACCGGATTCTGCGTTTACATCTTAGGACGAGCAGCCCCTCAAGAGGGACCTGGCTCAGGCGGCTCCTTAACTCGGCACGCACCACTTTGCGATTGATCGGTTGCTGCTTTTACGGTTGTCTCACTTGCCGCGCGTGTTTCTGCGAGGCATGCATCATCATGCTGGCTCTTCGCCTCAGGATCCTAAACGCTCGTAATGTAATCTGATGCGAGTCATTCGATGGTTTAGCGCACTGCTCGTTCTCCTCGCAGCCAGCATTGCTATCGCCTGGGCATTTGGCGCCGTATGGTATGACGCGCCATTCGGAGCGGGAATCAGGATGGCGGCGGCACTGCTTGCGACCGCGTTCGTGGTCGTCCTCCTATTCGTTAGGCCATTCTGGCGAAAGCTGGTCGTCGTTGTCGTGCTCTTTGCCGGAGTGCTCACCTGGTGGCTGACGCTTTCTCCGACAAACGATAGCGACTGGCAGCCGGACGTCGCCCAGGAATGCGTGGGCCGACATTCAAGGCGACGAAGTAACATTTCACAACGTACGCAACTGCGACTACCGGACCGAGACCGACTACACCCCGCATTGGGAGACGCGGACCGTGCGCATCTCGCAGATCACTGGCATCGACCTCGCGATTAATTACTGGGGCTCGCCCTGGATCGCGCATCCCATCGCCAGCTTTCAATTCGCTGACGCGCCGCCGCTCTGCTTCTCGATCGAGATTCGCAAGAAGCTTGGCCAAACTTACTCGACTATCGGCGGGCTCTACCGGCAGTTCGAACTCATCTACATCGTAGCCGATGAGCGCGACGTGATCCGTCTGCGCACAAACTATCGCAAGGAGGATGTCTATCTTTACCGCACGACTGTTTCGCCAGCGCAGGCGCGCGAACGATTTCCTTGAATACATCCATTCGCTCAACGCCCTGCGGAACAAACCGCGTTGGTATAACGCCATCACCACCAACTGCACCACGAGCATCCGCACACAGCATCCACGCAACGAGCGCGTGCCGTGGGATTGGCGGATCCTGCTCAATGGGAAAGGCGACGAACTGATGTATGAGCGCCATGTCATCGTGACCGGCGGACTTCCCTTTGCCGAGCTAAAGACCCGAAGCCTGATCGACACACGCGCCCGCGCCGCTAACGACTCTCCTGATTTTTCAACAGCTGATCAGGAAAGGTCTCGCCTTTCGCGCTTCCGTCCGATGCGTCACGGTAACATCGCCGTTCGGATCATCGAAGAATTCTTGAGGAGTTCGCGCGAAATCGATGCCGGTCGTCATTTACGCCAGCGACCGGGCGCCGGACTGCTCGATGGTATGCCCGGTAGCCACGCTGGAGCGCGTCATGCGGCGTACTCACGATATTCCGCTACTGGCGATCCTGCGTCGTCTCGTCTCAGCACCATTATCAGCTGACACTTAACGCGGAGGTTTTTGGTTTGCTCGTCGAGCAAACCGGACCTTACAAGCTGACTGGCTGGAGAAGCTGGAACTGCAGCAAGAGTTTGAGGATTCACTACTGTCGTGCCAGCGGTATGCCCATAATGCGCCTGGCGCGCTGTTTGTGGCGGACCTCCTGGCTGAACGTCGTTCGTCTTTACCGTGGTCCTGCGTCCATTCAGATCAATTGAGGCAAGTTCCACAGCGAGTGGTCCGGATTTGCGAGAATTGGCACGAGAAGACGTAACCTTTCCAAAAACTTTGGTTCCGGCCTTCAATACGACGTTTCCTTTCACCGAAACGTCCTTCGCGATCTTCGCCTCGAAACTTCTGCCCACGACGGTCTGTGAGCTAATGAGGCTGACTGTAGTTACCGTCAGCGTTGTTCCGGCAGGAATCGTAGCCGCAGTCACAGATGAAGCAGCGACGCACGCACAGATGCCAAGGATAACTGCAATAATTTTGGTTTCTTTCATAGGATTCTGAAGAGTTTGTTGGTTGAGTTTTCAATCGGGCGTTTCGTAAGGCGGCTCGTCTGTTGCGATCGGGGTCGTTTGCATCGGCGGGTTGATTAGCTGGAAAACAATGGCTGCAAGAACAGCAGCAGCCAAATCGGCCAGCAAATAGATCCAAATGTTTGCCCAAGTTGAAATCCCGAGGATGCAGATGCCCAGAGCTACCGCGGGATTGAATGCGCCGCCTGAAATGTCGCCGACGGCGAATGCGCCGGTCATCACGGTCATGCCGATGGCCAGGCCGTAAAATGAATTTCCTGAAGTGCCTTCCGCCGTGGCGGCGTTCAACACCACATAGACAAGCGCAAATGTGAAAGAAATTCCGCAAGCAGCGCCGGACCAACATTCGGCGCGATGGGAGTAACAGCCACACCGGCGCGAAAGACCTTACTCACGATCAGCGCCGCGACTGCGGCGCCGGCGCAAGCTGTGCCACCCAGTAGGGCACTACGTCGCTCGCATTCACCTTGCCCCGGATGAAGACGCCGAGCGTGACTGCTGGATTATAATGTGCTCCGGAGATATGGCCGCCGGCGAAAACCATCACCATCAGCGCTGCGCCGATGGCGAGCGGCGCGATGACCCCGCGCCAGCGCCAATTCCCGTGCAGCCAATTGTCAGGACGAGAAAGAATGTTCCGATGAATTCGGCGATATACTTGTTCATGAGGCCTAATTGTTAACTGATAGAGGCTGACAAAAGCAAGACACATCAACAATGGGACTTTGGTCTTATAGCGGTGCCACAATGCCGAGGTGCCAAAGATCATCGACAAGCTAACGCCAGCCGGAAAAATCGATCCCGCGGATAACCATCAGCAGGATTGGCGGCATTGCTGCCGTCGCTATTGCAAAGCCTTGCCGGCCAGTCGTCGAGCGGCCAGTCGAGCTCGATCATGGCGCCTCGTAGAGTCGGTTGTGCCGACGGCCTCTGACATAGTTCAGATGCTCGCCGCGGCGAGCACCTCTACAACGAACGCATTCGAAGACGGTAAATTGATCGGTTCAACCTGCCTGTGTTCGCTGGCGATCCGTTGTTAACCGCTCGAGCGGCACGGCGAGCCAGTCGGCTGCTTCCTTTCGATCTTTGAAGATGCGTACATGGATTGGCGAACCCTGAGTCAGCAAGGCATGCAACCGAGCGTAATGAATCATAGTTGCATCGGCGGCGAGAATTGCCGACTTCACCGGTGGATGGCCCGCGTAGGAAAGGCGTCGACAGAGAGAGACTTGAATGACGTATTTGAAGTTAAGCTCAACTTCATCGGCTCCTAGAGTATCGAAAAATCGATTGAACGGCTTCTGGAGCTTGGCTTCGAGATCTTCGAGAACGTCCACAACTTTTTAACAGCCGCCTCGTCGATCACACCGTGCGGTCGATAGATGAGCAGATGGAGATCGTCGTGGAATTCCAGTTCAGGTGGAAGTTTCATCGTTCGTTAACAGCAGATCCGTTTGGTTGATTGCCGCTCCCGTCTGTCGCTCGCGCGGAATTCTCAGCGAGCCGTTCCAGCGCAACACCCAGCCATTTCGCGGCGTCTTCTCGTTGTTGGAATATTCGAACATTGATCGGCGATCCCTGAGTGATTACGGCATGCAATTGAAAATAGTGGCCGACGGTGGGCTCGGTCGCGAGAATTGCCGATTTCACCGGTGGCCGATCAGCGTACGAAAGCACTCGATAGAGGGAAACCTGAATGACGTATTGGTAATTCAACTCGACTCGATCGATTGCCGACGTATCGGAGAACCGATTGAACGGCTCCTTTAGCATTGCCTCGAGGTCCGTAAGAATGTTAACAGCTCTAGTGACCGAAGCTTCATCCAGTAAACCCCGCGGTCTGTAAATGAACAGACGAATGTCTTCGAGAAATTCGATGTCGGGCGAAAGAGTCATCAGCGCGTTACTTTCGTTCAGGCGATTTTTAAGGTCACCTCTTTTGACTCGGCCGCCAAGCGCGAATATCAGAGTTTAAGTCAATGAGTCGTGTAGCCGCCATCGATCACGAACGTCTGGCCAACCGTGAACGAGGCGAGGTCGGAACAAAGAAATAAGACCATGCCGGCTATTTCTGCCGGCTGTGAGACACGGCCGATCGGCGTGTTCGCGATGAAATACGCGCTCATATTTGGATCATCGAACCACGCCTTGGTCATTGCGGTATTCACCAGCCCGGGCGCCAGCGCGTTAATGCGAATCCCCTTACTTGCGTATTCGACGGCAGCCGCTTTGGACAATCCAATGACGCCATGTTTGGCGGCGATATAAGCGCTGATCCCGGCTCGGCGATCAGGCCGGCGATTGACGCAGTATTCACGATTGCGCCGCCGCCGCTTTGCAGCATGTGCGTGATCTCGTGCTTCATGCACAGAAACACCCCTTTGAGATCAACAGCCAACGTCTGATCGAAAGTGGATTCTTCCATCTCAACGAGCGCCACCGTCGGAGGCAAAACACCGGCGTTGTTAAATGCACAATGCAATCCGCCGTAAGTCTTGACTGCTGTTGCAATGAGATTCTTCACATCGCTCTCGTCGCGCACATCGGTCTTCACAAAAACGGCTTCGCCCCCATCGCGTTTGATCGTCTCGACTGTTTCCTCTCCCGCAGGATCAACATCGCCGATCACAACCTTCGCGCCGCTCTTTGCGAACAGTGCGCTGGTCGCGCGACCAATGCCTCGACTACCGCCCGTTACAAGCGCGACCTTTTCTGAAAAATCGAATGTAATCTGGGCCACGCTTAGAAATTTACAGGTCGCGTAAAGGTAAAGCCGTCTCCTTCAAGGACCGCTGCGGTCCTTGGTCCCAGCGCCTTGAATCGAGTTACGTCTTTAGCCTCAAGCGCTCACCACCATAACGCCCGCGGGCCCCATGCTCCATGCCCAGCCAAATGCGGCTGCACGGTCCATTTCCGCTGCCATGTAATAGTTTTGGGCAATCTGCTGCTGAACCGCCAACTGGTGGTAACGCTGGTATTCCTGTTCCCGACCGACGTAGGCAACTCCCGCTTTCTCGTCTTTGTAGACGTAAAAACGTGTCCTTTCACGGTGGCCCGATGGACTTGGTAGGGCGGCAGGGACGGCGTAGATTTTGCTGTTGCTGTCGGCGTCTGCGGGGTGCGCGCGCGGAATCCCGCCGCAGTAAGCAGGGATGTTGTGTTTCCTGATCCCACCCCGGCACAACCAGCCACAAAGAGCGCGGTAACAGCCGCGGCAAAGATGAGAATGACGTTTAATTGCGATTGTTGTGTTTTCATAATGCGTAGCTGTTTTAAGTGAATTGAGCAGATGTTGTCGAGAAGAAGAACTTCCGCCCTAGCCGAGCGCATCACGGACCGCGGCAAGGAACTTTTCGTCATTGAACGGCTTCATGAAAAATGCGACCGGGCCAATGGCCATGGCCGTGGCGCGCGCGGCCAGATCTTCACGCGCAGTGATGACGATCACCTTTGTGCGCGGTGAGATGGCACAGAGTCGCGCAAGGAGTTCCAAACCGGTCACCTGATCCATCCAGATATCAGTTACGACCACCGGCACATGATGAGCGCCGGCGTGTGCCAGAAAATCTTCCGCTTTATTGAACGGGCGGACCTTGAACCCTTCGGACGCGAGCAGGTAATGCATCGATTTGAGGACGGAAGGATCGTCATCCACGATGCAGACCTCATTCGCTTGCGCGTCAGCCGATTCGCTCATGCCGCCGCCTTGCTTTTTGCATTTCTCCGCGCGCGGCAGGAAGGCGAACAACCATGCGCGCGCCGCGATCAGGGGCATTCTCGCCGCTAATCGTGCCGCCGTGCGCCTCAATAATTGATCGAACAATGGCGAGACCCATGCCCATTCCTTTTTGTTTCGTGGAAAAGAAGTGATCGAAAACTTTGTCCGGACGATCCTTTGGCAGTCCCGTTCCGAAATCGCGCACGGTAACTTCAGCGACGTCGCCTTTATCGGAGCGCGTAGCTGACAACGACACGTCGTTCTGCCGGCGGAAGTGTTTCCATGGCGTCGAGTGCGTTAATGATCAGGTTCAGCAACACCTGTTGAATTTGAACAAGAGTTCCCTGCACTCCGGGCACGCTGGGGTCGAGCTCAGTCGTGACAACACTTTCGCGATTCAATACGTCGGAGCTGACGAGCCGCACGGTATCTGAAATAATTGCATTGAGATTCAACAGCGTCTGCTCGCTGGTTTCTTTGCGCACCAAACTTCGAATCCCGCGCATTACTTCTCCGGCACGCTGGCTGTCCGCAGCGATCTCCTCCAATAATTCCCGGAGCAATACAGGATCGATATTTCCACGGTCGAGAAAACGACGCGCCGCAGAGGCTTTGTTCGAGATTGCGGTCAGAGGCTGATTGATTTCATGCGCAAAGGACGCAGTCATTTCGCCCATTAACGCCACACGATTGCGATGCGCCATTTCTTCGCGTTGAACCTGAAGCTGAAGCGCGGCCTGCTTTTGCGCACTCACGTCAAGCGTTACTCCAATGGTTTCCAGAATGTTGCCGTGTTCATCTCGCAAACAGCGTCCACGCATAATCACCCAACGCGTTTTGCCGTATGGCAAAAGAAGGCGATGCTCGGTCTCAAACGCTCCACGCAAAGCACAGGCACGATCATGCTCGGCTTTCACCGCGGCTCGTTCATCGGGGTGAACCCGTGAAAGAATCAACTCACAGGTCAAAGGCAGGTTGGAGTCGAAGCCATAAATCCTGCGTCCCTTATCGCTCATCAAGCGTCGCCTTCCGGATACAAAACCCAGAAAGCAAGATCGGCCGACTCAGCAGCCACGCTGATACGGGCATCGCGCTCCCGCAGAACCTCCTGCTGCCGCTGACGATCAATCGCGATCCCGGCAATATGTGTGGCGATTTGCGTGAGCCGCGTTTCTTCAGGCTGCGGTCCCCGTGTTTCCTGGCGATACATCGCAAACGAACCCAACACCTCGCCCTGAGGAGAAAGGATCGGAGTCGACCAGCAGGCCCGTAGTCCGCAAATCTTCGCGAGCTCGCGATAATCCCTCCAGAGCGGATCGGTCATGACGTCAGTCACAATGACTGGCTTGCGTGTGAACATCGCAGTGCCGCAGGAACCGTTGCATGGCCCGATTGCCGACCCGTCCACCGCTTTCACATAAGCTTCGGGCAAATTCGGTGCTGCACCATGGCGCACATGTTTCCCATCGCGGTTCAATAGAAGAATGGAACAGCGTAGTCCTTCTGCCTGACCTTCCATGAGAAGAACAAGGCTGGTAAGGACCTCGGAGAGCGGTGCGTCGGCCGCGATCATTTCCAAAACTCGACTTTGGCCGGCACGAAAAAATTCTTCCTCTTTGATTTGAGTGATGTCCCGGCAAACGACGACGCCGCCTAACAGATCACCGTCGGCGCCACGCAACGGGCGACCAGTGATTCGCGTCCAGATGCCGTGGGGCGCCTTTTTCATGTCGTGCGAACATCTCAATGTTGTCGACTTCCTCACCGCGAATCGAGCGTGTGATGGGCAACTGATCGTGCGGAAACGGGGTGACCTTGTCCGGCAGATATAGTCCGTAATGTTGCGGCCACTCGGCTGGCGGCATTTGCATTGCACCTTTTCCAAACATGCGCTCCGCCGCCGGATTGAAGACGAGAAAGTTATTGTCCTTGTCGGCGACAACGACGGCATCGCCCATGTTCGACAAGATGGAGCGCAGGATTTCGTTGGTGCGGGAGAGCTCGGCGGTGCGGCGCGTTACTTTTTGCTCCAACTGGTCCCGACTCTCGCGCAATGCCCGCTCCAATTCCCGTTGCTCGGTAACGTCGGTGTTAGTTCCAAACCAGCGCGCAACTTTGCCCTCAGCATCGAAGATGGGAAGCGCACGCGAAAGGAACCATCTGTATTCACCCGTTTTACTCTTGAGTGGAAAGGTGTCCTCCCACGGCTGGCCGGTTGCGAACGCAACCTTGATACGTTCAACCACTCGGTCGACCTCATCCGGGTGATGGACCTTCTGCCAACCCCATCCTTTCATCTCCTCGAGCGTGGTTCCGGTGTACTCATGCCCAGCGGTCGTTGTACCCAAAAATGTAACCTTCGCTGTCAGCCATCCAGGCGAGCTGCGATATGGAGTTTGCCAGAGTCCGGAACTGCCGCTCTCTGGCCGCCGCCTCCGCGTGCGTAGCGCGATGAAGCAAATCTAATTGGCCGGCGACTGATGCGATCACGTTGAGCAAGCGCTCATTTTCGGCGCGTGACTCGCGCATAAAAATTCGAGGACCGCGATAACCTTTTTGCCTGAGAGAATCGGAATTCCAACACCGGTCTTCAAACCTGCGATCCGGGCGGCCGCTGATCGCGGAAAATTAGGATCGTCGGTGACGTTCTCAACCCAGGCAGGCCGTTTCGATTCCCACACGCGTCCGGGAAGCCCAACGCCCGTTTGAAAGTGAAATGCTTCAGAGGCGGTCCTGAAAGGTTTCAGTTCACCATCACCGCAATACCACGCCGAAACCAAATCAAGGGCAGTTCCTGGTGGATTCGGCACCCATGCGTGTCCCAGCACCCAGCCCGTTTTCTCGCAAACGTCGCGAAGCACAACTTCCAAGGCCGATGATAGATCCTCGGCTGTCGTCAATTCCGTTGTGATCGTTTGGAGCAAACTAAGCTGCTCTTCACTTTCGTGGCGCTTCTGTTCTGCGCTTGGAGACCGATCAGCTTTCTTAGCGTCGCTGCTCATAATCGTAGGCAATGTTGGATTCCGGACGATCGGATGGAACCTTGGGTAATTTTCCTCAACCTCCTTAGGGCGAGTATTGGACTTTAGGCCTATGCCCACAAGTCAAAGGCGGATGGGGTTCAGCCGTTGACTACGAGTGCCACTCAAAATGGCCGGGAGAGATTCGTGGTCGATTCAAATAGCTGAGTGCGCCGTAGAACCAACGATTCAGAATATTTGGGGAATACGTCGTTCTAGCAAAGCGACACTTTCAATACTGAGCAATCGTCGGGGGCGGTGTGCCATTGAGGTGCTCGAGCGTGCGATTGCGAATCTCGGCGATAGTCGGGGCCATGGCGATTACCCGGCCCGACAAGAAAGTCGACAAGCCGATCGAGAGAGGCGGTCTCCTGTTGCCGCCGGGTTTCAAAAACGCCATCCGAAAAGAGATACAATTCCGTCGGAAAGAGCAGCGGAACTTCTAACGTCGGGTAATTAGCATGACCGAAGCAACCGACTGGCGGACCGCTCGCGGCTAACCTCGGATTCTTGCATTCCGCTGCGCGGAGAACTGCGGGAGGATGGCCACCACCGGCATAGCGCAATGTTCCGTGTGCCAGATCCGCGATCCCGTACCCAGATCGTGAAATAGAGGTGATCATGCGATTGCGAGAAGTACTCGATTCAACGCGCGCAGCACCGCACCGGGATCGTTCAATCAGTGTCTGCGAGGCCGCACGTGCGCAGCGTGTCGATGATGGAAACTGCCAGCAATGCGGACTTCACCCCGTGACCAGAAACGTCGAGGAGATAAAAGGCGAACCGCTCCGAATCGATCCAATGATAACCAAGCCCATCTCCGCCAAGTTGCGCGGAAGTGGTCATGAACCAGTCTGCTGAGATCCGTTCCTCAGTGATGGGGCGAGGCAAAGCGACATCACATAATCCACCGCGCCCGCGAGCTCCGCATTCAGCGCTTCCTGCGTCGTGCGCAGAGTATCGTATGCCTGCGTGATTTCCTGAGCGCGTTGTTCCGCCGCGACTTTGGCCACGCGCAGTTGCTCTACGTTTTCCGGTCTCTGCTCATATGCTCGGTGAGGTTAATTCTGTGATACGCGACAGCATGATTCCATTAGACCAAAAGTCCTACTAAGGAAGTGTAAGAACGTCCGGCAGAAAGCCAACCGATGCAAGATAGTTGCGGCCCTGATGGAAGGAAAACGGAAACCCGCACAGTCTCAACCGGGAAGGGTGAGCTTTATTTTGTTGCCAGATCGGAAGCTGATTCGCTCACGCAACGGAAACCGAGATGGTTCGTCCCAGTGTTCACTTCGCCTTTGCCGCGCGTGCCGACGATGTAGCGAGAACAATATTGCTCATTGCAAAGAAACGAGCCGCCGCGATGGACGCGCTTCTTCTCGTTAGGCTCAGCAGGATCCAATGGCGAGTCCGGCCCTTGCGGGTTGCGCGCCACTCCGCCTTTGTCTGCGAGCGTTTTGTAGTAATCAGGCCGATACCAGTCGCTGCACCATTCCCAAACGTTTCCGGCCATGTCGTAAAGGCCGTAGCCATTCGGCGGAAACGATTTCACCGGCGCGATGCCGGCGAAACCGTCTTCGCCCGCATCTTTCACTGGAAATGCTCCCTGCCACGTGTTGGCCATCCATTTTCCGCCGGGACGAAATTCATCGCCCCAGACGTATGTTTTCCTGACAAACCGCCGCGCGCCTGCAAATTCAACCTCCGCTTCGGTCGGCAAACGTTTACCCGCCCATTTCGCGTAAGCTTCCGCGTCAGGAGTGCGCAATCTCCACCACGGGATAGTTCTCCTTGCCTTTGATGTCGCTTTGCGGACCGAACGGGTGACGCCAGCTCGCGCCCTTGATGTAGGTCCACCATTGATAATGATCGTTGAGGGGAACTTCGTGATCGGTCGGCGCAAAAACGACTGCCCCAGCCACGAGATTCTCCTCGGGTGCAGTCGGGAATTCTTCTTTTGAGGGCGTGCGTTCAGCAATTGTGACGTAATTCGTCGCCCTAACGAACTTCTCAAACTGCGCATTGGTCACCGGCGTCGCATCCATCCAGAAGCCGTCAACATAAACGCGATGGACGGGCTCTGAGTCATTCGAAGGCATCGGCATTGCATGACTTCCTTCGCCGCCCACCGCCGCGCCCATGGAAAATTCGCCGCCGGGAATCCACGCCATCCCTTCAGGCGCTTTGCCTGACGGCCGATTCTTGTTCGCGGCGGTCGGCTGAAATTCCGCCGTGCCGCAAAACGCCGACGCTTCGGTTAACACGATGATCGCGCAAAGGACCAGCGTTCGATGCGTTCGGTGTTTCATTGAGGCTTTCGTTTAACTGCGGCCCAGCAGCCGGGCGCTATTCGGTTTTCCCTGTGGGCTTGTCTTTTTGTGCCACGAGAATTTGGAAGTTGGGAGGGCTCTGCGTGGTTGGATCCACCGTCCTGTCTGTGAAGACAAGTGTCGCGCCCGGTGTGATAACGGACTTTGCCTTATCCAGGAACGCGGTTGGCAGCCCGCTTTTCTGCGCCGCCACAAAAATGTTCTCGTTCGATTTGCTCTCGCCGGTGGCTGTCACTTCCGCCCAGCGCAGATGCCCTTGCGGATCCGTTCCCTGAAGGGCGCTAAACACAAGGTCCTTCAAAGGCGCAACGACCTGCGGATTTGGTATTCCCGCCCGCCCGATTTCCACGCCGTTTCGGTAGACGTAAACTGTTTTGTCCGCGCTGCTGATAATCACAGAGACTGGACCGGTGGGAGACTTATCCGGGTCCCAATCAAACTGGCCGGCTGCAATCGGCTCACTCTCTTCGCCGCTCTTGGAAAAGAAAAGCCCTGGATGCACTGTCGTGGCAGGCGCGGAATGTTGGTTCGCCAGGATTACGGTCGCGCCTTTCATCGTGACTCCGAACAGCAGCTTGGAAAATTCAAGCGGAAGCCGGACACATCCATGGGAATCGGGGTAACCTGGCAGGTCTCCTGCATGTAACGCGATCCCGCCCCAGGTGACGCGCTCCATGTAAGGCATCTCTGCCCCCTTGTAGATACTCGAGGTATGATGCACCTCTTTTTCCAGAATCGTGAAAACGCCGGTGGGAGTAGGGTGACCCGGACGCCCGATGCACTAACGCTTGACCGCGCGATGCAGACACCGTTCCGATAGACATACGCCACCTGCTCGGGAATGCTGGCGACGATCAAAAGTGGTCCTTCCGGCGCGCGCTCAGGTTCCCAAACATATTGGCCCGGCTTCAGGCTAACCGTTTCCGGGGAGACGCGGATGCCTTCGGTAAAGGTTTCAGCCAACATGAATGACCACGCAAGAACTAACAACCCGGTAAGGATGGCGATCGATGACGAGAATAAAGATTTCATGGCATTAATGGGCAGTTGACGAGTACACGCGTGATGCTTCAGGTCGCTCTCGGCTGTTAATCCTTTTGCTCTGACGCAAGTCGGGCTTGCCGCGCTAGGCAGCCGGCTCGGAATGTAGTTCTCGATGCTTTTGTGGTAGATCAGCAGCCGGCAAATCGGAGTCAAGAAAACCGAGCGCGTGCGGCACCTTGATAACACGCACTCCAGCCCTGCGCTGTTGCTCGACAATTTGATCGCGGAACGCCTGCATTCGAGTCCAATGCACCTTCGGCCGGAAATGATGTTCGGCATGGTAGCCATTGTAGAACCACGTCCAGTTATAGAGCTTGCCATAGGTGCTCACGCCCCAGGCAATCGGCTCGTCGGGATTGCCTCCGTAATGCCGATAGTAGCCGTTCAGATAAGAAAGGCAGTGGCCAAAATACCAAAACGGCAAAGGAAACAGATGTAATGCCAGTTCAGAATACCGAGGATCACAAAAGTCGTGACGAAGCACGCCAGCTCGAACACTCCCAAAACGCCTAAGCGCGGATTTTTTCGTTTTAGTTCCTTCAAAACGGTCTTGGGATCCTCGCGAAAGAAGCTTACGAACGTGTATTTCAACGGATGTTCCGCTTCACCGTCATGGCCGTGCTTGTAAATCGAAATCCAATCGATCGTGTCACCATGATCGTCGGGCCGGTCGGCGTTGCCCTTGTGATGCTGCATGTGAATGCACTCGTAAAAAACCTGACCGAAGCCAACCGTAATCGATTCCATGATGCTGAATAACCGATTCAACAGCGGCGAACGAAAATACGGGTTGTGAATGAAGTTGTGCGAAATGCCGTTGATGTTCCACGAAATGCTGACCGAATAAATAAAACCGAGAATCAGCATGACCCAGAGCGGGACGCGCGGGAAAAGGTAAAACATGCCGAAGAAGTAAACGCAGTGCAGAACGCCTGCCGCGACAGGGATGATGTCCCAGCGTGTGTGCGCAAAGATCCTGGAATTTGTCTTCGGACGCTCGATCGCGACCAATTCACTCGAAGAAGTTGGCATTGTGTTCAGGAACCCGTGTTGGAATACACAATTTTCACGGATAAATCCAGTCGGAAATTCTCGTTCCGATTTACAGCCGGTTCGAGGGAGATCACATCGCGGAAAGGGCCAGCCGAACGGCGGTGAGAAATTCCTCGTCGTCGAATGGCTTGGTGAAAAAGCTGACGCGCCGGCTTTCAGAGAGGTGGAACGAACGAGCGGATCGTCTTTTCCGGTAAACATGATGACGCGCGTCGACGGCGAAAGCTCCGCAGCCGCGATTGAACTTCGAGGCCGTTCATAAGCGGCATCCAAACATCAATGATGGCAACCGTAGGCCGATGAACCTTCACGTAACTCAAAAACGCGTCCGGCTCGCTGAACTGTTCGGGGTGCCAACCTGCCGACATGAGAAGCCGATTGAGGCCTCTCAACACCGACGGATCATCGTCGAGAAGACAGATCCGATCTGGGCGTGGAGCATGCAAAACAAGTGAATACTACGCCTCGCGTTCGACGCAGCCATATTAGACCTTAGTCTCACACCACCTAGGGAATGCGACCTGTGCTTGTTTGACCAAACACACCAAATCAGCGACCGGCACGCATCATGTAGAAGGTCCGTTCACCGGAAGGACAAATTCAAATCGAGCCCCACCACCATCGGCGTTTTTCCCCGCGATGGTGCCGCCGTGCGATTCAAGAATCGAACGTGCAATTGCCAGGCCCATTCCCAGTCCTTCGTTTTTAGTAGTGAAGAAAGGATCGAACAGACGATCCTGCATCTCCGCCGAAATTCCGACACCGTAATCGCGCACGCTCACGCAAACTGTACCATCGCCATTTGATTGCGTTGCGATCACGACCTTGCGCCTGGAGATCGGTGTGTCTCGCATCGCGTCAAATGCGTTGATCACAAGATTCAGCAACACCTGTTGAAGTTGAACCGGGTCGGCTTCGACGGTCCGCAAATTCGAATCGAGCGATGTTTCCACCTGGCACGAACGCAGCAGGGCATCGGCAGATACCATGCGCACTGCGTCCATCACAACCTCGTTGAGATTCACCGAGCGACGCTCCACCTGCTCTTTCTTTACCATGCCCCGAATGCCGCGAACTACGTCACTGGCGCGGCGCCCATCTGCGATGATGTCACCGAGCAGTTCGCGAATTTCGTCCTGATCAACATTCCCGCGATCGATGAAACGCTGTCCAGCTGCGGCGTTACTGAGAATTCCAGCCAACGGTTGATTCAACTCATGAGCAATGGAGGCAGACATTTCACCCATTAACGCCACACGACTGAGGTGACTGAGCTCGTCACGTTGCCGCAGTGCTTCTGCTTCAGCGAGCTTGCGCGGCGTTATGTCTATGGAAACACCAATGAGCCGAGCGCCTTTGCGATTGTCCCCGGCTACGCAGCGTGCGCGCGCGCCGATCCAGCGCTGAGTTCCATCCGGTAACAAAACACGATATTCGATTTCGTATCCACTGCGTGTTTCTAATGCGTGTTTGACGGCGGAATCGCGAAGCGCACGATCCTCTGGGTGAACGCGATCTTGAAAGGCCGCGTGGTCGAGGGGAGTCTCGGAATCAAATTGAAACAAAGTGCGCGCGCTGTCAGACATCCAAAGCTCCTTGGTGGCGGGGTCCATCTCCCACACCCCGAGATGAGCTGCTTCGGCTGCGAGAACGACTCGTTCCTCGAATTCGTGCAAAGCCTCTTCCTTTTTCATTAATTCTGTGATGTCCACGCATGAGCCGATGTAGCCGGCGAACCCTCCCTGCGCATCATGGCGTGCCACGCCCTGATCCGAAATCCAGCGATACTCGCCATCATTTCGTCTCAACCGGTATTGCATAACAAATGGCTGCCGGGCATCGAATGCCTCGATGTAAACCTCGAGGCACTTTTGCAGATCGTCCGGGTGCACGCCTTCAGCCCAGCCGTTTCCAAGCTCCTGTTCGATGCTGCGGCCAGTAAACTCTAACCACGGCTTGTTAAAGAAAGTGCAGAGCTTATCCACGCCGGCCATCCAGATAAGGACGGGCGCAGCATCCGCGACGTTCCGGAAACGTGACTCGCTTTCGCCGAGTTCGGTTGCTCCAGTTACGCGTTCCTCGATGACGGTGGCCAGAAACAATAGCGGAATCGCTAAGACGATTAGAAATATTTGGATTGAAAGAGCGTCTTGTTCAGCTGGTCCGCCGGAGAATGGTCCATGCCCGTGGGCAGCGCTCCAGATCGCCAGGAAGCTGACAATCGAAACAGCAGTGCTTGCTCCCAGAGAGCCGAATCGTACCGCCGCCCAAAGAAGGAATGGGAGCGGGAGAAAGAGAAGAGCCGAGTCCGTTCCCGATCCGAATTTATAAAGGACAGCGTAACTTACGAGCAACAGACCAACAAATAGCGCGCATGCTTCCAAGTAACGCGATAGTCGGGCTGTCCGCAGGGGCTGGATTCCAGTCGTCGCCCACGTCACGACTAACGGCACAATTATCAATGCCGCGAGGGCGTTTGAAAAAAGGCGTACTCGGATCAGCTCCCAGTAGGTGTCCTCGCCCCAATGGTTCCATACGACAAGCGCGGCGTCTAAAAACGACGACAAGAACGGGGCGATGAACACCACGCAAAGGCAAAACAGGCCCACGTTGCGAAGTGTTAAGAAACGAATAGGCCCGCCCACCAGTACCGCATCAACCCGGCGCCGATCAGTGCTTCGCAGGAGTTGCTGAGGAACCAGCAGAAAATCATCAGCGGTGGAACGTGACTCTGCAATTGCGCCGCCAGATGCGCTGGAAGCGCAGCCAATAGCACGACCCACCAGCTGCGCGGCGGCGTCAACAAAAGCGCCGCGACAAGAACAGAATTCGGAGGCCAAAGAACAGAGATAGGATGAGGTTGAAACGTGAGTGCAAAACCGATTTTGCAACCAAGATAATATCCAGCGAACACCCACAACCCGATGATCAAAAGATGCGGGTCGAAAACCGCGCTGCGAGTGTTCCCGTTCCGCGCTGCTGATTGAATGCTCGCAGCTTCAAGAGATACGGATATACCCTTCATCTTCAGCGAACCTCAATTTAGCCTTGGCTTTGAGGGGAACGCTTTGTCGGGTAACGGCGAAAAATGCATCGAATGCAGAAAGAGTCCCGATGTGACTGTCGCGATTGCGGTGCCTACAACCACACGAATGCCTGCCCTTAGCTGGCAACTTCTTTCCACGGCACCTCGCATTATTACATGGCCGCATCCTTGGGAGAAGCCGTTATTTTTGATGTCGCTGCCGTTGGTCATCTTGTTGAAATGCCAGGGAGGGGACTCGAACCCCTACGGATTTCTCCACCAGATCCTAAGTCTGGCGCGTCTGCCAATTCCGCCACCCCGGCAAATTGCGATGCTCACGAAGCGTCGCTTTGTTGGCCGCTTCGGGCAAATTGCGCTTGTAAGCTTCCTCTGGTTCCTGCGACAAATCGAACGATGCCTGCGCAAGAGCTCACCCGACCCGTTTTCCTCCCGGTCATTATCGGCACGCCGCGCCAAGGCCGCCTAACCGAACCCGCGGCAAATTTCGTTTTCGGTGAAGCATCGAAGCGCAGCGATATCAAAACGGAATTGATCGACATCCGGAAAATTCCCATTCGCATGGACGACGCCGGCGAAGCGCTAAAGGACAGCCAGTTCTGCGCCACGGTCCAGCGCGCCGACGGCCTGATCATCGTAGCCCCGGAATACAATCACAGTTTCCCAGGACTGTTAAAGCATGTGCTCGATACAAATCTGAAGGAATACATTCACAAAGCGGTTGGCGTCTGTGGCGTATCGGCTGGTCCGTTCGGCGGTGTGCGGATGATCCAGAGTTTGCTCCCGGTGCTGCGCGAGCTCGGCCTCGTCACGATTTTCTGGGATGTCTATTTCAGGCACGGCAGGAAAGCTTTTCGATCCAGCGACCGGCAAGATCACCGATCCAGCTTACACCCGTCGCGTGAAGAAATTTCTGGATGAGCTTGTCTGGATGTCGCGCGCGCTCCGGCACGCGCGCGAGAACATCCCAGCGCCGTAATTCTAGTCGCGCATCGCGAGGTTGCTTACGAAGAAGCAGGCGATGGCGACGGCGCGTCTGCCGGAGCTTTCGCCTCAGCGGTTGCAGCGGCCGCTGCCTTCGCTGCCGCAGCTTTCGCCGCTGCTTCAGCTGCAGCTTTCTTCTTCGCCTCAGCGGCGGCTGCGGCGTCCGCGAGACCTCTTGTCAACCGCCTCTGCTTCGACGGGATGGATCTTGTGATAATACCCGTTCGATTTGGAAAGTTGCTCTTTGCGCCAAAGCAAGTGATCGAACCGCTCGCGCTGACTCAGCTCAAATTCCTTGTCCATCTTGATCGCCTCGAATGGACACACCTCGACGCAAATCTGACAGCTCATGCAGACCGAGATGTCGATGTCGAATATCTTTGGGTAAAACTGCGGTTTGCCCATGTAATCGGGCTTTCTGTCCTCACTCTTAACGATGTAAATGCACTGCGGCGGACATTCCTTCTCGCAAATCTTGCACGCCACGCAGCGCAACCCTGCGTGCGGATCGTTATCGTCATAAATCAGAAACGGAAAATTCCGATAATTTTCCGTAAGTGGAACTGCGCTCCTCCGGGTACTGCACCGTGGTTAGACGTTCCTTCTCGAAATAACTTCCGACAAAGTTCCGGGCCGTGACGGCCATTCCCTTGAGTATGCCTGTGCCAATCATCGATCCACTTCTCCCATTACGATATCGATGCTGCCGAGGATTACCATTATATCAGCCACAGTGTGACCGAGGCACAGGTCCTCAAGCACAGTGAGATTAATGAAGCTTGGTGGGCGGACGCGGTAACGATACGGATTAGGGCTGCCGTCGCTGATCAAATAAAATCCGAGCTCACCCTTCGGTCCTTCGATTCGACCGTACGCTTCGCCAACCGGTGGGCGAAATGCGCGCACTTTTACTTTTGGATTCACAATGGGGCCGGGTGCAATTTGCGCGAACGCCTGCTTCAGGATCTCCACGCTCTCGCGCATCTCCAACGCCCGCATCATCAGGCGATCGTACGTGTCGCCGTGCTCCCCAAGCGGGATCCGGAATTTGAATCGCGGATAAAACCCGTAGCCGTCTACTTTGCGAATGTCGTAATTCACACCGCACGCGCGCAACATCGGACCTGTGATGCCGGCGTTGATCGCCAGTTCGGCGGATAGTTTTCCGACATTTTGGGTGCGGCCGATGACAATCTCGTTGCCGAGAATCAGTTCCTCGAATTCATCGAGAAACTTCGGAAAACGATCGACAATCTGTTTCGCGCGAGCCAGCCACTTCGTCGTTCGCGTCTACGCGGCAGCCGCCGAAACGCATGTAATCGCACATCATTCGCGAACCGGATAACGACTCAAAGAGATCGAGAATTTTTCGCGCTCGCGGAACGCGTACATCAGTGGCGTGCCCCACGCGCCCATGTCGCTGAGCAAAAAACCCAGAAGCGAGGCGTGATTCTGCAGCCGCGTCAGCTCGGCGAGAATGACGCGCAGATACTCGGCGCGTTCGGGAACTTCGATTCCGGCGAGTTTCTCAACGCTAAGCGCATACGCCCAGTTGTTGGTCATCGAGCACAAATAATCGAGCCGGTCAGTGTACGGCATCGAGCCGAGGTAACTGGTGTTCTCGCCGATTTTCTCGTGATTTCGATGCAGATAACCGAAGACCGGTTTGAGCTTGCGAACGACCTCGCCTTCGAGCGCCACATTCATCCGAAACACGCCGTGCGTGGATGGATGCTGCGGTCCCATCGACACTTCGAGCAATTCGCCGTCGAACCGCGAACCCATGCTGACAGGCGGTCTCTCTGTTACTTCGATTGTTTCAACGGCAGCGCTCATTTCAGATTGTCATCCTGAGTCGCGAAGACGACGAAGGATCTCTGATTTGTGCCTGAACCCGCGTCACAAAATCGCTTGAGATGTTTCGCTTTGCTCAACATGACAGGTCAGGACGGTCTTAATTCCTCCTCGGCTGGCCTTGGCGGGTAATGCTGCTTCGCCTTCTCCATCACCTCGTCGTGCGGCGTCGGTTCCCATTCGTAATCGTCCGGCTCAGAGTAATCTTTCCGCATCGGATGATCTTCGAAACTCGTCCCACATTAAAATCCGGCGCAGATCGGGATGATCCGTCGAGGCGAATGCCGTACAGATCGAAAATTTCACGCTCCTGGAATTCGGCGCTCCGCCAGATCGGCGTGAGTGATGGTAAACGAGCGCCCTCCGCACGATCACGGGTGCGCATGCGAATGATGACTGGGCCATGTTTATGCGTCATCGAGTAAAGGTGATAAACCGCTTCGAGATATCCCGGAATTTTCTCCTCAGTGGTCTCGACTATCTCTTTTCCTGGCCATCGACGACCTTCTTTACCTTGGTTGTTTTCTTCACCACGCGATCCAGCCAATCGACGCCGGTGACGTTGGAGCAAAATCGAAGCAAAGCGCGGGATCGACGCGCAAAAATCTCGCAACCGCGACCGCGTGCTCGTTGTCCATCAGCAATGAATGCTGCTGCGATGGACTGCCGTTCGGCACAATTTCGATCTTCGCTCCGGGCACCGCGGCCTCGATCCGCGATTTGATTTGGTCCAACGATTCCATGACGAAAAAGCTGTCATCCCGAGCGAAGTCGAGGGATCCCGAAGTATTGCCTCAAGGTTCCGCCACGGGATTCCTCGACTCCGCTCTGCTCCGCTCGGAATGACAAAGCGAGAATCATCGCTCGATCACCGGCGGCTGAAACACGTCGGCATTCGCTGATGGCTCCAGATCATGTTCGCCAAACTTCGGCACGGGGAACTCGCTTGGTTGGTCTGGCTTCAGAAACTTCGGCCTTATCTGCGCCGGTCAACTTTTGATCGTCGATCTTGCGTTGCAATTCCATGAATGCATGAAGCAACGCTTCCGGGCGCGGCGGGCAACCGGGGATGTAAACATCGACCGGAATATAACGGTCGATGCCTTTGAGAACGTTGTAACCTTGCTTGAATGGTCCACCTGAAATCGCGCACGCGCCCATGGCGATGACGTATTTTGGATCAGCCATCTGGTTGTAAAGCCGCACGATTTGCGGAGCCATTTTCTTCGTGACCTGTTCCGGCAACGATCATCAGATCCGCCTGCCGCGGCGATGGCCGGAACACTTCGCCGCCGAAGCGCGCGATGTCATAGCGGATGCCGCAGTGGCGATCATTTCAATGGCGCAACAGGCCAGTCCGGAACTGCAGCGGCCAGATCGAGTTTTCGCGTCCCCAGGTTGTAAAGGTCCCGCATCGAAGTCACCCACACTCCCTGTCGTTGTAGTTCGGTGCGCAGTTGTTCGTCGATTTGGCTCATGGATTCTGCTGCAAGAGTTACAAAGGTGGCATTGCGGCCAGGAAGCTCGCAGCTTGCAACAATGTAACTCTTTTAGCTTTTTAACCAGCGTGTGAGCGCGCTAGCGCTGCCATTGCAAACATCCCTTGCCCCACGCCCAGACAAGTCCTTCGATGAGGAGCAGAAGAAAAATTAAGGATCGCGATAAACGCTCCGACCGGCAGACCGGTGAACGCGACCGCAAACGGCACCAGAAACACAGCCTCAACGTCGAAGATCAAAAAGATTATGGCATAGAGATAATACTGCGCGTGGAACTGAATTTCGCGCGTCGCCGATCGATTCGACGCCGCATTCGTAGGTCAGAAGTCTTATCCGGACCGGGCTTTGGCGGTTGAAAATCGCCGCCACAGCCAGGCCAGCGCCAATGGAAACAGCGGAAACACCAGCGCTACGCCAATGAAAATGACGATGAAAAATACGGATCCGGATTCATTCCTGTCTGCGATCAAATTCGCTCGGAAGTGGCCAGTGCCAAGCTTATAGTTACGGCGTGAAGAAAACAGCGAGAAAATTTCGCAGCTTTTCTGAGGCTGAGAAAGCGGACCGCGATTTTTACAAAAACTGACCGGCAACGAACGTTTGCAAATCCTGGTGGAGCTCCTCAATCATGGCCCTGAGCAAAGACTGGAGAGAGTTTCTCGAATTATTAAATTCCCGCGGCGTTGATTACGTCATCGTCGGCGCGCAGAGCCTGGCATTTCACGGGCGCCCACGCCACACCGGCGACTTGGACATTCTCGTCCGGCCCACTCCAGACAACGCGCTGCTACTTCTCGCGCTTCTGAATCAGTTCGGATTCGAGCAATCCAGCTTCAAGGAAACTGATTTCCTCCAGCCCGAGCAAAATCATTCAACTCGGACGAGTCCCGAGCCGAATCGATCTGCTGACCAGTCTCACAGGTGTGACTATCGACGAAGCATTCGACGCGAAAGTGTCGGCTATCATCGACGGCCTTCCTGTTTTCGTCCTTGGCAGAGACGCATTGATACGGAACAAGCGAGCGGTAGGTCGGCCACAAGATCTCGCAGACCTCGCCGCACTCGAGGCTTAATATTTCGATGCCGACGCGGGCTCAGGATCTCGCGGAGGACAACAGTCGCACCGGGTAGAACTCGCGAACGCCGCAACAGCTAGTTTTAGCTGTCGTCTGACTTTCGTCCGAACCAACGCCGCTTTTTCGGCTTCGGTTCTTCGGCCGGTGGCGCGGTGGGTTCCTCTTGTCCCGGAGTGGGAGCTTCGGCCGCTGGCTCTTCTTGCGTGGGCTGCTCCGCCTCAGGCGTTATCTGCTCCGGTTCTGCCTCTGCGTCTTTGCGTTTCGCCTTCTTTTCCTTCTTCGGTTTTTCCTCGGCGATATACTCTGCGTCCACCCACTCGATAAACGCCATGGCGCGCAGAATCGCTCTTCCGCGCGCCGAGTTTGACGATTCGGGTGTAACCGCCGTTCCGTTCGGCGGAACGTTGCGCGATGTCGTCGAATAACTTTTTCACGATGCCTTTCTGCCGTAACACGGCCAGTGCCCTGCGACGCGCGTGAATCGAGCCGTTCTTACCGAGCGTCACCATCCGTTCAGCGAGAGGACGAACCGCTTTGGCCTTTGCCAAAGTCGTCTTGATTCGCTGATGTTCGATTAAAGCGCAGACCTGATTGGCGAGTAACGCCCGGCGGTGATCCGCGGTGCGCCCCAGCTTGACCGTCTTCTTTTGATGTCTCATACGCGACGAAACGCGATCTTCGCACAGACGTTTACTCTTGGCCAGCAGCAGGTGCGGCCACCGGCGCAGCGCCATCGGCACTTATCGGCAAATCGATCAGGCCCGGCTCGAACTTCATGCCCAGACCCAACCCAAGGTGTTGCAATTTATCCTTGATCTCATTGAGCGATTTCTTGCCGAAGTTCCGATACTTCAGCATTTCGGCCTCGGTCTTCTGGGCAAGCTGCCCGACCGTGGTGATGTTCGCATTGTTCAAGCAATTGGCCGCGCGCACGCTCAGCTCGATCTCGTTCACACTCATGTTGAGGAGCTTCTTCAGCTTGATATTCTCTTCGCTCACGCCAGCCGGCGTCTGATCGAATTCGATCACTTCCTCGTTGTAGTGGACGAAGACATCGAGGTGATGCCGGAGAATCGCGGAAGCCTGGAGCAGCGCGTCATCTGGAGTTAGTCGGCCGTCGGTCCACATTTCGAGAATGAGTTTGTCGTAATCGGTGCGCTGACCGACCCGAGTGTTTTCCACTGCATACTTCACCCGCGTGACCGGTGAAAAGATGGAGTCGATGGGAATGAGGCCGATCGGCTGATCGGCGCGCTTGTTTTCCTCGCCGGTGGCAAATCCGCGGCCGACGCGCACCTCGAGTTCCGCGTCGAATTTGTGTTTTCGATCAAGGGTGCAGATCAGTTGCTTGGGATTCAGCACTTCAAAACCTTGAATCGTTTGAATGTCGCCGGCAGTGACCTCGCCTTCCTTGTTTACGAGAAGCGACAATTTCTTGAGCTCGTGGTCCTGACCATCCAGTTTGAATTTCACTTTCTTGAGATTCAGGACGATGTCGGTCAGGTCCTCAACCACGCCGGGCAACGTGGCGAACTCGTGCTGCGCGCCGGCGATTTTTACCGCGGTTATGGCCGCGCCTTCGAGCGAGGAAAGCAGGACGCGCCGAAGCGGAGTTCCCAACAGTGTGACCGTAGCCGGCTTCAAACGGCTCGGCGATGAACTTTGCATAGGTATCTGTGGCCGTGCTCTCGTCTTTAGTGAGAGTCTTCGGCATTTCAAAACGACCGTAACGGATAGGCATCTTTTAATTTTCGAATGTCGATTTGCGATTTGCGATTGAACACCGGCAAAGACCGGACAATCGAAATTCGGAAATCTTAAATCGAAATTCCTTCTATCGCCGGGTTCCCCTGGCGAGCGCGATCTCACATCCAGCGACGGAGACCCAGGGACCAACGGCGTAATTTCAAAAACTCGCTGCGGAGCTTGGAATAAAGTCTAAATCCGCAATTTTGCAAACGCGGATCATTCTCAGGCTCTCGATCACGTCATCCGGCAGTTCATTTGTGTCTCTCACCGTCTTCGGAAAGTGCCTGGCCAGCACGCGTCCCGACTTCCTTGATCGCTTCTACCAATGCATCACTGAACTTCTCATTTTGAAAATGCGTCCGCATTCTTTCCACAATGCGTTGCCAGAATTCATCGCCGCATTTTTCATGAATCGCGTTGTCCCCAACAACCGCAAGCTTATGAACACGCGGCGCGACAAAATGAGCACCGCATTGCGCTCGCGCGTCTTGTGCATACCGAGCCGATGAAATTTCCTCTGTGCGGCCTCGAGGGGATCACTCTTTAATTTGCCGCGCTCGATCAAAACGCGAATCTCACCCGACGTTTTCGATTCAGCTTCGTGAATCGCTTGAATAATCCGATCGTGCTCGAGTTTGCTAAGGAATTCTCGCGTTCGCATTTGATCACCAGCTCGATCCCGCGCCGCCTCCGCCGAAACTGCCGCCGCCACCGCCGAACCCACTGAATCCGCCTCCACTGCCGCCGCCACCGGACGACCAGCCTCCGCCGCTCGGGATGAACACAGGGCCACCTCCTCGCGATGAATAGCCGTAACCGCCCAGTTTTCGGAATAGCCGCGAAATGATGATCAGCACAATGACAAAAGATGATGAAGGGCAAAAGACCGGTAAAGCGCGCCGCCGCCCTTGCCTTCCGCTACTGTTTTTCCTGATCCTTTGTATCCGCCCCGGATCGCTTTGCAGATCAGATCGATTCCTGTCGCCAGCCCAGCCTCATAATTGCCAGCCCGAAATAGTGGCTTGATGTGACGCTCAGTGATGTCGAATGCCGTCGGCGTCCGGCAGCGCGCCTTCCAAGCCGTAGCCGACTTGGATAAACATCTTGCGGTCCTGGATGAACACAAAGAGGACCACGCCGTTGCGCCGACTCCTTTTGCCCCACGCCCCACGCCTGTGCCACGCGCTGTGTGTAATCAGCGATATCCGAGTCGCTCTGCATTTTGGGAAAACCGCGACCACCGACCTGGTCGGAAGTTTCTCGCTCGAATTGAGCAAGCTGCTCGTTGAAGCGAGATGCGGCTTCTTTCGAAACAACGTTGGCGTAATCATTGAATTTACGCGCCGGGCGTTGGTGGAATTACTTCCGCGGCGTTACGCGCTGATCGACAAACACGACGTCAAGCGCTGCCAGAAGCGGTGGATCGCGTTCTGGCGAACGCGATCGCGGCATTTTGAGCCGGCTTCGCCGAAACGATTGGTCTTCACGAGCAGCCGCTTTCGGCAGAAGCCGCGATGCCACCAAAGATCGCACTGCGCTGTTGGTGCGCGACCATTCGTGCACTACGCGGTGTCGCGGGCGCCGCTGGAGCGGGCGAGCTAAAATTGAACTGCACCGGCGGCGGCTTTTCCGCGCCCGGTTGCGCAGCGAAGAACGGTTTCGGCGGAAAACCGAGCATGCCCGCGATCAAATTTGTCGGGAAACTGCGCACCGCCACGTTGTAGTCCTGCACCGTCTTGTTGAAGTTGCCGCGCTCGACGGAAATTCGGTTCTCGGTTCCTTCCAATTGCGCCTGTAGACTCAGAAAGTTCTGGTTCGCTTTTAATTCCGGATAGCGCTCCGAGACCAGAAGCAAACGCGACAGGGCGGTGCTCAACTGCCCCTGTGCGGCTTGAAACTGCTCCAGTTGTGCGGCGTCGGCCGGCGCCTTGTTCGGATCGAGTTGCATTTGACGCGACCGACACTGGCGCGGGCATTCGTCACTTCGACGAGCGTTGATTTCTCGAAATTGGCCGCACCCGACACCGTGTTCACGAGATTCGGGATTAAATCGGCGCGACGCTGATAGACATTTTGCACCTGCGCCCAGCTTTGATCGACAGCTTGTTGCAAGGGGACGAGGCGATTGTAGCTGCCCGCAAGTGCAATGGCAGCAACTACGACCACGACAAGAAGAATGGCGATGAGGACGCCGCAACCGAGCGCGAATTTGTTCATAGAGTTGTGAATGGTTCAGGAAATACGGCGCTGAGTCAACCTGCGCGCCCAAGAACTAGCCGCAGAAACTGCGCGTCCGAAAAGTTTCCGCCCGATCCCTTGGCGGACAATGACTGCTTTCAACGACGGAATAATGAATAGCCGCTGGTAATGCGACCCAAGCGCCACCACCATGTCCGCAGGCGCATCCTTGCAGATGCAAACGCCGGACCATTGCGCATTTTGCCAGGGCAAATCGAGCATTCGTTCCATATCGGCCTCGCGTCCGTTCGGAGCCTGCTGGTTCAACCAGAACGTGAGTCCGCACGCCGGATTTACCTGCGAACCAACAAACGCTTCTCGCAATAGACGTAGACGGGACAATTTGGCGACGATGGTAATTGCCGTTCCCAATTACAAGCTCGCCCAGTCGCGCCCATTCGCGCGCCGTTAATTCAAAGCCGGTCGCAGGCAGCGGATTGCCGCGCGCGTCTTTTTGTATTTGAGATCGCGCAGTCCAAGCCGGCTCGCCACGTGCGCTTCGAAGTAGCTGATAACGCTGCGCCCTCTGAGTTTTCGACGCAGCAGTTCCGAAAAAATCTGGAGGTGACTTGGGCCGTAAATAAAAGCCGAACCAGGTTCAGCCACACTGGGCAATCCGATCGCCATCGCGTTTCGATCGCGAATCGAAGCCCGCTGAAGATGCGACGCGCCCTCAATGCCGTCGGTTTGGCTAAGCAATTGCCGAATCGTGATCTGTGATTTCCGCGGATCACTTTTCCACTCGGTGATCGTGTCCGACACCGGATCGTCGAGTCTAAACAGGCCCTCTTGCACAGCCGCGAGCGCTGCAATTCCCCAAAACTTTTTGTCCCGCTAAAGATCGGCCATCGTCTGTTTGCAGATCCACCGTTTGCGTAATGCTCGAAAATTGTCCGGCCATTTTGCATTACCAGCACCGCACTGCCACGCCTGCTCTCGGAGTATTTTGCAGCACGCTCGCAATCCGACGCATTGATTTCCGCAAATGCGGCCTGCGAGACGATGCAATAAGCGCAAGTGACGAATCCGACTGGTAGCGCACGCGTCTCGCGTGCTGCGAAGCGTGACCACGATGAGCGCACTTCATACGTAGGTCGCGTCGCCCACATGGTCGACGGCTACAAAGATTCGTTGTCAGCGCGGCGCCGATGACCAGCCGCGGGACGCGTGCGCTATCCCGATCGCGTCGCGCTGGCGTTACAGGTTGCGCCACCGGCAAATAACGTCTCCGCAACTCTTCAGCGTTTGGCAATTCGTCGAGATTGCGCAGACCAAAGTGATCGAGGAAAAATTGGGTCGTTTCGTAAAGGAGCGGCCGCCCCGGGATTTCGGCGCGTCCGGCGATTTTCACCAAACCGCGCTCCATCAGCGTTTGCAGCACGCCATCGATATTCACGCCGCGCACCGCTTCTACGTCCGCACGCGGTAATCGGCTGGCGATACGCAATGATCGCCAACGTCTCCAGCGCAGGCGCACTCAAACGCGCCGGCTTCGGCGCCGGGAAAAGCTGCCGGACCCATTTCGCAAAGCCGGGATCGGTAGCCAGCTGCCAGCCTTCTGCTTTTTCGACCAGTTGAAACGCGCGGCTCTGCTGAATGTATTCCACTTTCAGTTGTTCGAGTGCGGCGGCAACTTCGGCATTTTTACGCGCGCAAACTCGTTAGGCGTCTCACTCGCCTGATCGCCTTCGGCCGCCTTGATCGCCGCGGTGATTTCATGAATCGAGAGCGGCTTTTGCGCGCTGAACAGGAGCGCTTCGATAACCTTTTCCAAGCTCATACTAGTTGTCATCCCGAGCGCAGCGAACGCGAGTCGAGGGACTCGAGAGCCAGCTTTTCGTTCGCATCGGGATTGATAGCTTGGCACGCGGACTTCGTCCACTGGCGTTGCAGCCTCGACTTCGCTCGGAATGACGGTGTTCATTACGCTCCGATCGCGGTTTGAATCGCATCCGCGATCCGGTCTGCTTGTTTGTCGATCATTTCAAACTCGCGCCCTTCGATGAGTAGACGAATTTTTGGCTCGGTGCCGGAATAACGCAGGAGCACACGGCCTTTGCCGGACAACTCTTTCTCGGCCTCTGTTACCAACTTCATCACAGAATCCAGTTCCGCCAGCGGACGCTTTTCTTTCACCGCCAGATTGCGCTGGGCCTGCGGATATTTTTGCAAACACGCCTTGAGCTTGCCCAGTGGCTGGCCGGTTTTGTGCATGATTCGCAAAATCTGGAGCGCGGTGATGATGCCGTCGCCTGTCGTGGTGAAGTCACGAAAAATGACGTGACCGCTTTGTTCGCCACCGAGATTCAGTTTTTGCCGCACCATTTCTTCAATGACATAACGATCGCCGACTTTCGTTCGCACGACTTTGCCGCCGCGCGCCGCCAGCGCTTCATCCAGACCGAAATTGCTCATGACCGTTGCCACGACAGTGTTTTGCTCCAGCCGGCCGGATTCCAAAAGATCCAACGCCGCGATCGCGAGGATTTCATCGCCATCAACAATCTCGCCGTCCTCGTCGCAAAGCAGAACGCGGTCAGCATCGCCGTCGTGACTAATGCCGACGTCCGCGCCGCTGATTTCGACAATGCGCTGGATTTCCTCTGGATGCATGCTGCCGCAGCCGTCGTTAATGTTGATCCCGTTCGGCTCGTTGTGCGCCACGGCAACCTCCGCGCCTAACTCGCGCAAAACGCACGGCGTCGATTTGTAAGCGGCGCCATTTGCGACATCCACTGCGACGCGCATTTCCTCGAGCGACATTCCCTTGGGAAAACTCGCTTTCGCGAATTCCACGTAACGGCCGAGCGCGTCATCGATTCGTGTGGCTCGACCAATGTTGTTCGCGGTCGGCCGAATCGAATCGATCTCGCCAGTGAAAACGAGGTTTTCGATTTTTTCCTCGATCTGATCATCCAGCTTGTAACCGTCGTGCCGGAAAAACTTGATGCCGTTGTCCTGATAAGCATTATGCGACGCGGACAGGACGATGCCAGCGTCAGCCCGCAGCGATCGGGTGATGTACGCAACGCCCGGCGTCGGCAACGGCCCGATCACCAGAACATCCACGCCAAGCGAAGTGATTCCGGCCACGAGCGCGTTTTCCAGCATGTAACCCGAAAGACGCGTGTCTTTCCCGAGCACGATTTTGGGCCGCGCGCCGTCAGGCGTCCTGCGCGGATTCATTTGCGCGAACACATACGCCGCAGCGCGTCCAAGTTTCAGCGCCGTCTCCGCCGTAACCGGCTCCACGTTCGCAACGCCGCGCACTCCGTCCGTGCCAAAGATTTTCTTCTCGCTCGGTCACGGGCTAATTGAAACGCTCAAAGCGCGATTCGTAAACGCGAATTTTCGCAATGCCAAAGCCCACGGCTGGCGAGGCCGTTACTGAGTGTTGAATTAGTCACCGGTAATGTTGGCAGTGGCCCTCTACGTTGCGTCCACGGCTTCGGTAGATTTTTTCGCCAGATTCATTTCGTTAATTTTGCGATGAAGACGTGCGGCGGCTGATGCCGAGTTTTTGGCAGCGGCGGTGACGTTGCCATTCGTGGCGGCAAGCGCTTGGGCAATCAATCTTCTTTCCGTCTCGTGCAGATCGAGCGGGCTCGGTTTTTTCGCCGAACGCTTCGGTTGGTGAAACGCCGCCGGGCAACTTTGCTGTTGCCACCTGACGCACAGCCGCTGGCAGATCGCGTAACGTGATTTGTTTGCCTGTCGCCATGACGACGCCGTGCTCGATTGCGGTGCGCAGCTCGCGGATGTTGCCGGGCCAGTCGTAAGTCAACAGCGCGTCCATGGCGTCCGGCGCGAGGTCGAGAAGCGGTTTGCCGGTTTTCCTTGCAAAAATGGCGCAGAAATCCGCGGACCAGAATCGGGATGTCTTCTTTCGGTCGCGCAGCGGTGGCATAACGATACGCACGACGTTGAGGCGAAAATAAAGGTCGTCGCGGAATTTTCCCTCGCGCACGAGTTGTTCGAGATTTTTGTTTGTGGCTGCGATCAGGCGCACATCGGCACGCAATGTTTGGTTGCCGCCGACGCGTTCGAACGCGCGTTCCTCGCTCATGACGCGCAGCAATTTCACCTGCGTGCTCGAGTCGATCTCCGCCACTTCATCGAGGACAAGCGTGCCGCCATTGGCCTGCTCAAACCTGCCGATGCGCCGTTCGTGGGCGCCTGTGAATGCGCCTTTCTCATGCCCGAACAATTCGCTCTCGAGAAGCTGCGGCGAAAGCGCGGCGCAATGCACCACCACAAATTTCGCTTTGTTCCGCCGACTCAAATTGTGAATCGCATGCGCGGCTAGTTCTTTCCCGTGCCGCTCTCGCCTTCGATCAACACATTGGCCGATGAAGGGGCGACTTGTTTGATTGTCTCGAGCACATCATGCAACGCCGGCGAATCGCCCCAGATATTTTCGAGCCCGTAACGCTCGTCGACCTGCTCGCGGAGCGCGCGATTTTCCTGCTCAAGTTTGCGGCTCTGCACCGCGCGCGCGATCAGCAATTCGACTTTGTCGAGGTTCAGCGGCTTGGTGACGAAATCGTAAGCGCCACGTTTCATCGCCTCGACTGCGACATCGACCGATCCGTAAGCGGTCATCATGATGCAGATCGGCGGACGCGACATTTTCAGTGCGCGATCGATTAGCGTCATTCCATCTTCGCTGCCCAGGCGGAGATCAGTTAGAAGCACATCGACCTGCTCGCGCTCCAGCACGTCCATCGCACCCGCAATATCGGCCGCGACATACACGTCGTAATCGTTTTCGATCAAACGCCGCAGGCCGTCGCGCGTATGCTTCTCGTCGTCAACAATCAGAACCGTGGGCTGAAGATCCATAAAGGAACCAACAACTAACCGCAGAGAACGCAGAGTTCATGGAGATTCAAAACATTTCTGTGGCTCGCGCGAGGTCCACGCTATGACAAAACCTTGCGACTCTGTGGCGCTTGCTCCCGGAAACGTGTATCATCGCGCGTGCGTCAGCGAGTCTTTCGGGGTCTGATGTCAATTGTTCTTGTAAGCTGTCCCGCCCTGGTTACTGGCGAGGACGCGGGCAGCGCAGACACGACCTGGAAAATCGTGGCTCATGACAAAGATCTTGAAATCTACGGCCGGCTGCGCCCAGGTTCGCCGCACAAGGAATTCAAAGCAGTTGGCCCGATTGACGCGCCCACTCGTGCTGTAGGCGCTGTGATCGACGATTTCGAAAATTATCCAAAGTTCATGCCTTTCACGACGGAATGCCGGCTGATTAAACAGGATGGCGACACGATGATTGGGTATCAGCGGCTGTCGCCGAAGATTTGCGCGGATCGTGATTACACACTGCGCGTTTCGAAGAAGTCATTGCCCGTGCACGGGATGGTGTGGTCTATACGAGCCGGTGGTCGCCTGCGAATGAACTGGGGCCGCCCGAAAAGAAAGGTGTAGTGCGCGTAAAAATTTGCGAGGGCAGCTGGCGGCTTGACCCTGAAGGACCCGCCAAAACACTGGCCACCTATTCCATCTACACGGATAGTGGTGCCCCTTTGCCAGCCTTCATTGACAACCGCGTAAGCCTGACTGGAATTCGAAGATTGTTCGCGGCCGTTCGCAAACAGGTAAAGGAGCCAGCATACGCGGCGGCTTCGCAGGCGTCACCAGCGCCCGCCAGGCCCTAGCAAAATCTTTCGCGAGTAACGTGCGCGAGTATTGTCCCTCCGCATGAGAGCGAATTTCTTCCTGTCTCTAGTCGTGATCGCCGGTGCGTTTACGCTCAACGACGCCACTTTGGCCGAGAGCGCGCCCGACACTCCCAAGAAACCAGTTGCCACCGAATACCATGGAGTAACCGTCGAAGATCCGTATCAGTGGCTCGAAGCGGACGACGACTCGCAGGTGAAAGCGTGGTCGGACGCGCAGAACCAGCAGACACGTAAAAATCTCGACAGCTTCCCCGACCGGGCGGCGATTGAAAAACAATTACAAGAATGGGTACGCGAAAACTTCGCCGAGCTATTCCTCGCTCGTCTCGCGGCCCGGAATTTTGTTCGCCATGAAATTCCAGCCGCCGAAACAACAGCCGCTGTTGGTGACGCTCGCGTCGGCGGACGATCTTAAGTCGGAAAAGTAGTGCTCGATCCGAACGTCCTCGACACGAAAGGCACGACTGCGATCGACTGGTTTGTGCCGTCGTTGGACGGCAAATACGTCGCCATGTCACTTTCCAAAGGTGGCAGCGAAGACGGAACACTTCACTTTTACGAAACTGCGACGGGCAAAGCGTTACCGGATACGATTGCGCATGTCCAATATCCCACGGCGGGCGGCAGCGCGGCTTGGAACGCGGATGGCACCGGCGTTTATTACACGCGTTTTCCCAGGAAAGGCGAGCGGCCGGATGCTGATCTCAATTTTTATCAGCAGATTTACTTTCATAAGCTCGGCACGCCCGATACAGAGGACAAATATTCGATCGGCAAAGACTTCCCACGAATCGCGGAGATCGCCCTCGCAGCTTCCCGCGACGGCAAATACATTCTCGCGACTGTAGCCAACGGCGATGGCGGGGACTTCGCGCATTATCTGCTTGGGCCAGATGGAACGTGGAAGCAGATCACGCAGTTTAGCGATCAGATAAAACTCGCGCGCCTCGGCCGCGACAATGCGCTTTATCTGCTTTCGCGCGCGGATGCGCCGCGCGGAAAGGTTCTTCGTCTGCCGCTCGATGTGCCGGAATTAAAAAATGCCGCGGAGATTATTGCTTCCGGGGAAGCGGTGATCGAGCAGATCGTGCCGAGCACAGATGCGCTCTATGTTGCCGATCTGCTTGGAGGACCATCGCAAATCCGGCGCTTCGATCTGAATGGCAAGAATGAAACCACGATCTCGACCCCACAAATCTCTGCTGTGCAGGAATTGCTCGCGCTCGAAGACGGGTCGCTCCTGTTCCGCGACGTGAGCTATACCGACCCGGCGGCGTGGTTCCATTGTCTCAATGGGAAAACCGAGCCGGTGAAGACGGCTTTGCGGAGCACGTCCCCTGTCTCGTTCGCCGACATCGAAGTGCGGCGCGAGTTCGCCACCTCAAAGGACGGCACAAAAATTCCAGTGAACGTCCTTTCTCGAAAAGGAATGAAGCGCGACGGAAACAACCCGACGCTGCTCTACGCGTACGGCGGCTACGGAATCAGCATGTCGCCCAACTTTGATTTTACGCGGCGGCTCTGGTTCGATCGCGGCGGCGTGTACGTGGTGGCAAACATTCGCGGCGGTGGCGAGTTCGGCGAAGAATGGCACAAGGCAGGCAATCTCACGAAAAAGCAAAATGTATTCGATGATTTTGCGGCGGCCGCGGATGCTTGATCAAAGAGAATTACACGCGCCCAGCAAAGCTCGCGTTTCAAGGTGGAAGCAACGGTGGCCTATTGATGGGCGCGATGATCACGCAGCATCCTGATCTGTTCCGTGCAGTCGTTTCCTCCGTGGGCATTTACGACATGCTGCGCGTGGAACTGGCGCCGAACGGCGCATTCAATGTGACCGAGTTCGGCACGGTTAAAGATCCCGAGCAATTCAAGGCGCTTTACGCTTACTCGCCCTATCATCACGTAGTCGACGGAACGAAATATCCTGCCGTTCTAATGATGACCGGCGCGAACGATGGACGCGTGGCGCCGTATCACTCGCGCAAGATGACGGCGCGCCTGCTTGCCGCGAACAAATCCGAGAACCCGATTCTTTTGCGAACCAGCTCGAGCGCGGGCCACGGCATTGGCACTGCGTTGAGCGAGCGCATCAAACAGTCAGCCGACATTTACGCGTTTCTCTTTGGGCAACTCGGGATGACAGGCAAGCGCGGTGATTAGTTACAACGGTTACGAAGCGATCTTGTAACTGTTGCAACGACGTAAAGCTGGTGCCCTTCGCGAAGGAAACTGCTGATCCTTGCCGCCTGCGATTGCGATTTTCTTTCTGCTCGCAATTGCAGCTGGGTGGCGGTCTTTTCAGTCCGCTGCTCACTCGTTACGTGGAAGGTGACGCCTTCCGTGTCGCAGATGGAGGAGGAAACGGCGAAGGGGTTGCATTTTCCTCAGGCGCGTTACGCACCGATTCGACGACGACCGGCACACTCACCGCGCAAAGCGACAGTTTCAAAGCGGACAATGGACAGAAGGCGATGAAGTCACTCGACGCTCATGGTATCACTGCCAAATTCGATCCATGGGGCGTGTTCTTGCGGCAATGGCGCTTCACCGATGGCGTGTGCAATCTGGCGACGTCGAGAGTCCAAATCTACGAAGCGAATCCTGAAGCAGTGCCAGGCAAGCCGTGGTTCGCAATTTTCTTGCCGAACAGAGTTTACCTTTGAGAAGATTCAATCAGAACAGGCCAACATCACCTGGCGCTTTCGCGGCGAGCGAGCGGGCTTCTTCGCAACGCAACTGCTCATCACCCCGAACGGCCGCGACTTCGACTACGTTGCGACAAGCGGCCGACTGAAAATGGCGCTGGTTCCCGATCTCGAACTTCGCCGCACACACATCCTGATCACGAAAACCGCTTTGACCCTTTTATGATCTCGATCTCGCATCCGATTCACGCAGCGACGAAAGCATTCCGGGCTCGGGGACACGCAGGCCTCGGCCAGGACAAAAGCATCGATGTAAAAGCGAACTCAACTCGGTGCCCATTCGCCAGTGGTTGCCAGCGGAATGGAAAGGGCCGTCTCAAGGGCAGCGCGTTCGGCGATATTCACTGGACCGGGAAAAGATCCAAAGCTGGAAAGTTCATCCGGCGAAGGTTCGTTGCGCATTCATAACGGGCGAGTCGACGATGTCTCCGCTTCTGAACAAGCTCGCGGAGCTTGCCCAGAAGAAGTCGTTTGAACGTCTGGATCTAAACGAATGTTCGCTCGGTTTTGCGTGGCGCTATCCGGAGATCGAGATCAAGGACATCACTATAGAGGAGAAAGGCAAATTCCGGATTGAGGGAGAGATTTCTATCAAGCGCCGGCTGTTGCGAGGCACGATCAGACTTTGGGCTTACCCGCGAATATCTGGATTGGCCGCCGAACCCCGAAGAAGTGTTCAGTCAGACGCTCCAGCCGGCTACCTATGGACCGATTTGCATCTATCCGGCACCGATCGATGAACCCAGGCGGGACCTCAGCCAGCGCATCATCGAACTTTTCAAAGAATCGCCCGGCGCTTATCTCGGCCTCATGTTTCGTCAGTTCGGCGATTGGCTGAAGAAAACATTTGGAGGCGATTGACGGTAACACACGCATCCTGCCTGTTCGATCATGCTGTCCAGCTTGCATGGAGAGTAGCACGTCGACGGCTCGAAAGCCGTCGTTCCTTGGCAATCGACCACTCACTTCTGACTACCGATCTTCCGGCCTCTGATCTCTGGCTTCTCCTGCTTCCAACATGCGAATGCGTTTGTCGATGAATGGCAAACGGATCGTCAGGGTAAGACCTCTGCCCTGGCTGCTCTCGATGGAGAGCTCGCCGCCGTGCTCGCGCACGATGCGGCGTACAATCAATAATCCAAGCCCACTGCCGGATGCTTTGGTTGTGAAATAAGGTTCAAATACGCGACTCAAGTTTTCCGCCGACATGCCGCCGCCGGTATCGACAAATCGGACGATCACATGCGTATCGGCCAGATCGGTCCGAATGCGCAACGTGCCGTGGCGGTGCATGGCTTCGACACTGTTTTTGATCACGTTGTAAAACGCTTGCTTCATCTGATCGCGATCGAGCTGAAGCAATGGCAGATCCGAGCGCAGCTCTTGTTCAACGACTATCTCGCGGTCCTGAAGCTCAGGCGCGAAAAAGCGAACCGCTTCTTCGACAATTGTGTTTACATTTTCCGGCCGCAGTTGCGGGCGTGACGGCCGGATGGCTTTCAAGAATTGCGTGACGATGGAATCCAGCCTGTTGACTTCCGGAACGGGCGACATCGATCGATTGTTCAAGCTCCGCTTTTTCACCGTCGTGGAGCTTTTGCACGCTGCGCTCCATCAATTGCAAATGAATGTGCAGTGAGTTGAGCGGATTACCGATTTCGTGCGCGACACCTGCGGCCAACAACCTCAGCGCATTCAAACGTTCCGACTCAATCGTTTGCTGCGCGTTGCGGCGGCTTTCAGTGATGTCGCGCAGGATGATCACATGCCCAACCTCTTCCGCTGTAGCCGTGATCGGCTGGCCGGAATCATCCGCCTTCGCTAATGCTACGGCGGACAAGCCGCCTCCGGCTACAGTAGGTTCGCGCTGTTCCATCACCAGCGGGACAACGTAGAAATTGATGAACCGATCTTGCGGATAGAAGATTTCCATGTCGTGGCTGACCGGGCCGCCGCTCCGAGTCAGCGATTCCCAATCGAGACCTCCAATGCGTTCATCCAGCCGCTTGCCGATTGCTTCGCCCGCCTCGAGTCCAAATAAGCCGCAAGCCGCATCATTCAGGTAAGTGATCCGGCCTTTCGAGTCGGTCGACGATGATGCCTTCCTGGATGGCATTGAAAACTGTTTCCAGGAAACCTTTCTCCTGCGCCAGGCGCAGAAAATAATTCTGCACATCTTCCGGCCCGATGCGGCCGAGGCGCTCGATGAGTTTTTCAAGAAAACCCGCTTTCATAAGCTTAGGTCATGGTTGAATGCGCGAATCGTTGAAGCCTTGCAACCGATGCGCTGCGCCGATTTAACTGTTCAACGACTCAACACTTCAACTTCTTCGTGTCGAGCCGGCACCTCCACCGTCAGCATTTCCACGCGCAAATAATTCAGTACCACCGGCGCGAGGATTAAGCCGGGGATCCCCATGAGTCGTTCGCCGAGGATCAGAGCGATTAACGTGAGCCAAACCGGATTGCGGATCCGGTCGCCGATGATCTTGCTGTTCAGCAAATACTCGAGCTTGTGAATCACGATGAGAAAGACCAGCGCGGAAATCGCCAGCTTCAGGGACATCGTCAACGCGAAAAAGACGATGATTGTGTTGCTCAGAAGGTTGCCGACAATCGGCACGAGCCCGCAAAGAAAGGTGACCGCAATGAGCAGCGGCGCGTGCGGCATGTGAACCGCTATGAGGAAGATCGCGGTCAACGCGGTATTGATGAGAGAAATGGTGATCTGCGCGCCCATTACCGTCTCAAAGCTTCGGTAAAAATCGCGGAACCGCCTCGAGACTTGATCGCAGCAAATGGAGTAAAGATTATTCTTCACCCGATGCGTGCCCCGGTAGCGGGTCGAGCCCGGTTTTGAAAAAGAGGCTCGCGGCAGCGACGATTCCAAGGATGCTGAAAACCAGGTTCGTGGTCGTGGCTTTGGCAACGTTTGCAACGTTGCGCAGGTAATTCGCTTCCTCCCCGAGCGCGCCGACCACGACCTGCCTCAGACTTTCAAAATCACTAAAGGGCAAGTCGATCTGCCTCTTCTGAGCCCACGCGCTGGCCGAGGGAATCGAGGTATCCGCCACGTCCGGCAACGCCAGAATGGCCGCCCGAGTAAAATAAATCCCGGCGCCGCCAATCCCGACCACAGCGATGATGAACAACGCCAGCGCCAGCCATTTTCTTCGGGTGAGAGAATATAGTTGGCGCAATGCAAAAGTACGAAAACAAGACTACCAGCAGCGGCGCGCCAAGATGAAGAATCCCCGCCAGAACGATTGTTGCGGCGAGCACTGCGTAAGAAACTCGCACCGGGGTAATCATGACTCAGTCACCCCTTTTACTCCATCCGTGGCGGACATTGTCAACTAGGGCGCACCGTGCTGTAGAGTGCGCTGTCCTCAGCGCACCGAGAGTTTACGCTACACAACAAGTCGAAAATCGCCGCCGGGCGATCACAGGAGGACCGTTTCGGGACGTCTCGCTCCGCTAGCAACTGGCTGCTACAAAACTTGGCCTGTTTCTTGTTCAGCGCGTTCTTTCAGCGCCGCCTTGCGCGAAAGTTTTACGCGGCCTTTGTCGTCGATGCCGATGCATTTGACCCAAATCATGTCGCCAATCTTGACCACGTCCTCGGTGCGATTCACTCGAAAATCGGCAAGCTCGGAAATGTGCACCAAGCCGTCTTTGCCTGGGAAAACTTCGACAAACGCCCCGAACTCCTTCGTCGTGACGACGCGTCCCTGATAGGTTGTGTCCGATTCTCGATTTCGCGGGTCATCCCGCCGATAATTTCCTTCGCGCGCGCCATGCTCTCGCCAGTCGTTGCGTAGATGTGCACTGAGCCGTCGTCCTCGATGTTAATTTCGGCGCCGGTTTCCGCGACGATGCCCTTGATGGTTTTGCCGCCGGGCCCGATGAGCGCGCCGATCTTCTCCGGATTGATTTTAATTGTCTCGATTCGCGGCGCGTATTTCGACAACTCGGTCCGCGGTTGATCCAGCGTGCTACGCATGATCTCGAGAATCTTCGTGCGCGTTTCTTTCGCGCGTTGGATTGCTTCCGCCATGATGTTGTGACCGATACCGGGGAGTTTCAGGTCAAGCTGAAAACCCGTCACGCCTGCGTCCGTTCCGCAAAGCTTGAAATCCATGTCGCCATAATGATCTTCGGATCCAATGATGTCCGTAAGCAATTCGTAGCGCTTCAATTGCCCGTCATCACCGGCCTCGCTGACGAGGCCGATTGAGATTCCGGCAACCATGCCCTTCACCGGCACACCTGCGTCCATCAGTGCAAGCATTCCGCCGCACACGCTGGCCATGGAGGTCGAGCCGTTGGATTCCATGATCTCGCTGGAAATGCGGATGGCATAACGAAATTCGTTTTCGCTCGGCACGACCGGTTCGAGCGAACGCTCGGCCAACGCGCCATGGCCAATCTCACGCCGTCCAGGCCCGCCTGTCCGCCCGGTTTCGCCGACGCTAAACGGCGGAAAATTGTAATGCAGAATAAAGCGCTTTGATTGTTCGCCTCCGCCGTACGCATCAATCATCTGTGCTTCTTCAATGGGAGCCAGCGTCGCAAGCGCGAGTGCCTGAGTTTCGCCACGCTGAAAAATCGACGAGCCATGTGCTCGCGGCAGCACGCCTACTTCGCAGGTGATCGGGCGCAAATCGCTGATAGCCGCGCCCGTCCACGCGTTGCTGTTTTTCCAGAATGTTGGCGCGAAACATCTTCTTTTCGACAAACTCGAATGCCTGAGAGATCGCAAACGAATCTGCCTCGGGAAATTTTTGAGAATCGCCGTCTTTACCTCCTCTCGCAGAGCGTTGATCGCTTTTGCGCGCGCACTTTTGCCTTCAGTGCGCAGCGCCTGTTCGAGTCGATCGCCGGCAACCTGACGGGCGATATCCACCATCTCCTGATTCACGTGGAGCAACTGAACGTCACGCTTTGGTTTACCCACTCTCGAGGCCAGGTCTTTCTGGGCCTGAATCATCTCACGCGCATGCCCGTGCGCGAACTCGAGCGCTTTTATAAATTCAGCTTCCGGCATTTCCTTTGCCGAGCCTTCGATCATGATCACGTCGTTTTCCGTGCCGACGTAAACAAGGTCGAGATCGCTCTGGGCACGCTCGTCATGTGTCGGGTTGGCAACTAACTCCCCATTAACACGACCAACGCGCACCGCTCCAATCGGGCCTGCAAAAGGAATGTCGAAATAGAGAGCGCGGCGGATGCACCGTTCATCGCGAGAATGTCGGGATCGTTCTGGCCATCGGCGCTGAGCAGGATCGAGATGATCTGGGTGTCGTAAAAATATCCCTTCGGAAAAAGCGGCCGCAGTGGGCGATCGATCATTCGCGAAGTGAGCGTTTCCTTTTCCGCAGGACGGCCTTCGCGTTTGAAATAGCCGCCCGGGAATTTTCCAGCGGCTGCGGCTTTCTCGCGGTAATCAACTGTCAGTGGGAAGTAATCCTGACCTTCTTTGATTGCTAGCGCCGAAACCGCGCTAACAAGCACAGTGGTGTCGCCGCACGTAACGATAACTGCGCCATCGGCGAGCTTGGCGATTTTCCGGTTTCGATAGATATTTCATTGCCGCCGATTTTGGCGGTGACCTTTTGTTGCATGTTTATTTTCCTGGATTAGCGGATCCAGGCGGTCACCCCGACTGTAGGTTTTAAACCCGTTGTCCGGCAGCTGCCGGACGCGAAACTAAAACCTAAAATCCAAGGTGATTACTACGCCTGGACTGCTGATTGTCTCTTTAGTTTAGTTGTGGCTTCGAGCGAACCCGTCGAATGATCGCTCCGATTATTTCCGCAAGTTCAGCTTCTCGATCACATTTCTTGTAACGATCAGCTTCCGTTTTGCTCAAATAATCGAGCAGGCTCCGTCGTTGCGCGACCATCTTGAGTAAGCCGCGGCGCGACGAATGATCTTTCCGGTTAATCTTAAGGTGCTCAGTCAAATGCTCGATCCGGTGCGTGAGAAGTGCGACTTGCACATCCGCGCTGCCGGTATCTTTGTCATGCAATTGGAACTCCTTGAGATCCGACGTTTGGTTGCTCTCAGCCATAACGAAGCGCCTATTGTAGCCGAAGAACCCATCTTCGCAACCGCACAAACCGGCCGCGCCTGCAGCAGTCGGCGTGTTCTTAAGCTGGATGCCTTTCCCGTTTGCCGTCGCACCAAAGGCTGAGCTTTGCACGCGAACGGACTCCGCGCGGACCGCGGACGATTACGCCAAAGAAGTTGCGCAGAAAATGTTTCGGCAGGATACATGCGCAATTTCCGGGCTGACGTGACAACCGGTTCTCGCAGCACTTTGAAAGCGCCCAGTTTTTTAGCTCGAGGAAAAATAAACTTCTTCACCAGCAAAGTACTGCTCATCGAAACCGCCGATAGCCTCGAAATTGCGTCGTGTAGTGAAAAGAAATGCGCCGGCCCCAAGATTCAGGCCGAAATAAACCGACGAAAACCCGCGCAACAGCATGCGTCCCCAAATGGGAACAAATCCGTCCATCGCCACTCGCGCGCTGCCTCCGGCGTAACCACCTTCAAGAGCGGCGATCCCCACTCACATGCGCTCGATTGATCCGCGTGTCGGCGTCAACGAAGAACAAATACTGCCCTGCGCAGCGCGCGTGCGCCTGCATTCCGGGAAGCCGCGATTTGGCGTCGATTGATTGGGATCACCTTCGCGCCCGCACCGCGACGCGATCTCCGGCGTCGCGTCCGTTGACGCATCATCAACGACGATGATCTCGTACGGCTGTGCTCGCGCCAGACGCCGCCTCCCGAATCGCAGCCAGGGTATCCGAAAGTTCGTGCTCTTCGTTGTACGCGGGAACGATAAATGAAATCATTGCTTTGCTGAGGCGAGCCATATCGCCCGTGATCAACAGACACGCAAGTCGCCGGCTCGCACGGCGCTACTTTGTCCGGGCGTAGAGCAATGAATCGAGAAGCTTGTCCGTCCTTCACCACATTGTTCTTGAGGCGTCCTTCGAAGCTGAAGCCGGCTTTTTCCAGCACGCGCGCGGATGCGGGATTGTTCGCAAAACGGCTCTGCATAAATTCGCCGCAGCTGAAATTCTATCGAAGCAAAAATCAGTGAACGCTGCGACCGCTTCAGTCATGATGCCGCGTCCCCAGAACTCCTCGACTCGAGCCAGTAACCCAGCTCGGCGGTGCGCCGATGCACGTCAATTCCTAAGTGAATTCCAATCCCGCCAACAGCAGCGCTCGTTAACCTCAATACAAAACATTGTGACCGGCTCGGAATCTGACCGTTGCTTCAAAAATTTGCGTGCGTCCTCGGTCGTGTACGGGTGTGGAAACAGATCGCGCAACGCGAGCCAGACTTTGCGATTGTTCGCGTGCCTTGCCAGCGATTCAGCGTCGTCCAGTCGCCACGGGCGAATCGTGCATCGTTCGAGCACGAGCTGCATCGATTACTCGCTATTGAAATTAATCCCAGTTTTCTGCACCTCGCGGTAAGGCAACAGCCATACGAGTGATTCATCGTGAAGATCGACCACTTGAATGCGATTCCCCCATGGATCACGAAAGTCGCAGCGAAACGGAGGCTCCAATTTGAGTTTGTATTTCTCGGTAAGTTTCTTTCTCGACTTCCTCGAGCTGCGTTTCGTCGCGAACCATGATCCCGAAATGCCGCATGTTTGCTCGCTGAACCTTGTCGACTTCGAAAATCGCCAGGAACTGATGGTCACCCAGTTTGAAGAACGCGTCGCCCTCGCCGCCGCTCATCTGTTCGAGATTGAAAACATCCTTGTAAAAGGCCACCGCCTTCTCAACGTCATCCACCTCGATCGCGACATGATTGCATCCATAGACTTGCACGCTCATATGTCAGCTTAGTCGAAAATGAAATCGTGCGCGATTTTCTGATCCATGTCAGTCCCGGCAGCCAACCGAAATTACCCTACTGAATCAGTTTTAATCGCTGTGTTCAGCATGGCGGCGTTGCTGGTCCATCTGCTGACAAACGGGCGCTACGGCTATTTTCGCGATGAGCTTTATTACATCGCCTGCGGGCGCCATCTCGATTTTGAGTAAGTCGATCAGCCGCCGCTGTCGATTTTGCTTCTTCGATTGAGCCAACTGCTCCTGGGCGATTCGCTTTTTGCGATTCGCCTCCTCCCGGCGTTGGCGGGTGCGGCGATCGTTGCGCTCACAGGCATGATCGCGCGAGAGATGGGCGGACGCGCGTGGGCCATCGCTCTCGCCTGCGCGGGATCGCTCTGCGCGCTGTTCAATCTGGCAGTTGGAAATTTCTTTTCCATGAACGCGTTCGAGCCGCTGTTCTGGATGGGATGCGTTTATCTTGTCGTCCGCATCGTTAACGGTGGTTCGCCTACGCTTTGGCTTTGGTTCGGCGTGCTGCTCGGAATCGGCATTGAAAACAAACATTCGACGGTGTTTTTCGGCGTCGGCATTCTCGTTGCACTGTTGCTCACCCCTGAACGCCGGCACTTTGCTCAAAAGTGGATCTGGCTCGGCGGAATTATCGCCTTAGCTATCGCGCTGCCGAACATCCTATGGCAAGCGCAGCATCACTGGCCCACATACGAGTTGCTGAGCAACATCGCTCACAGCAACAAAAACGTCGCGCTCAGCCCGGCACAGTTCATCGCGCAACAGGCTGTTTTCATGAACCCGGGAACACTGCCGCTGTGGCTCGCCGGGCCTATTCTGGTTGTTTGGTTCACGTGACGGCCGGCGCTACCGCGCGATCGGAATCATTTACCTGGTCACGCTCACCGAATTCATCGTTTTGCATGGCAAAAGCTATTATCTCGCGCCTGCGTATCCGATGCTCTTTGCAGCGGGAGGCGTGGCGGCCGAGCGCGTTTTCGCGGCACGCCTGACGTGGATCGAAACCGGTGTTCCTCGGCGCGATCATCGCAATGGGCGCGTTATGTGCACCATTGGTCCTGCCAATCTTATCGCCCGATAAGCTCGTTGCATACATGCGAGCCATCCACATGGAACCGCCCCGCACTGAGACATCACATACCGAAGCGCTCCCGCAGATTTTCGCAGACCAGTTTGGGTGGGAACAAATGGCCGGCTCGGTAGCGCATGTCTATCATCACTTGCGACCTGAGGACGAAAAACGCGCCGCGATTTTTGCCAAAACTATGGCGAGGCTGGAGCGATCGATTTTTCGGGCCAAAGCTCGGGTTGCCACCGGCGATTTCCGGACATCAGAATTATTTTCTATGGGGACCTCGCGATTGGACTGGCGAAGTCGCTTTGGTGCTCGACACGAATGACGACGACGAGCGCGAGCTATTCGGCTCGGTAGAAGATCTGGGCCAGGTAGTGAGCAGCCCTTGGGCAATGCCATTCGAAAGGCGACGTCACATCTACCTATGTCGCGATTTGAAGGTGAGCGTTCGAGAAGTCTGGCCGCGCGTAAAGAACTGGTTGTAACTCCGACAGCCTTTAGAGATCAGTCTCGAAGGGTGTTTATCCCCTGTCGGGCGATTCGTTCGATGAGTTGCGGATATGACAGGCCTGCCTTTCCGGCTGCGAGTGCGGAAGTCTTCGTCGTCAGAGAGAATCGGATTCGGGTTCGCCTCGATGAAATAGAGCTTGTTTTCGGATGTCAGGCGCAGATCGATTCGCGCGTAGCCGTCGATTGTCAGCAATCGGTAAATCTCTTTACATTTCTTGTGGATACTAATGACAAGCGCCGGATCGAGCTCGGCGAAATGGTTCTCCAAGCCCCAGCGTTTGCGATATTCGTCGTCCCATTTCGCCTTGTAGGTAGCGATCTTCTGGTTCGTCAGGCGGCACCTCGCGGAAGACCAGTTCGCGGATCGGAAAAACCGTCAATCGCACACAGCCCATCAGGCTCACGTAAAGCTCGCGGCCCTCGATGTATTCCTCGGCAATGGCGTCACTGTTGTATTTCCGTGAATAAAAGTCACGCGTTCGCGAAACTGGTCGTCATTTCCAACGAATGACGCTTGTGAGATCCCGTACGACGCCTCTTCTTTCACCGGTTTCACCACGAGCGGAAATTTTGGCTGCTTCAGACGTGCGATTCGCTGCCCGCGCGGGATGACCACGAAATTCGGCACATGAATTCCGTGATAGTGCAGAATCTTTTGAGATGCCTTTGTGCTTGCAAAGCGTCAGCCCGGTCGAGCCGCAGCCGGTGAACGGGAGGCCTTGCATTTCGAAAAATGAAACAATGTTCTGGTCGAATTCAGACTTGTTTCTGAATTGTTCGACCAAATTGAAAAGGACATCAGGCGCGCACATCTCCAGTTTTTGCCGCAGCAGATCGACATCGTCATAGATGGCCAGATGCTCCGGTGTGTGCCCCATCGCGCCGAGCGCGTTCATCACATCCGCCTCGGTTTTCCACTCTTTCGTTTTCAGTTCGTCGCTGAAATCCTGGTCAACAGTCGTAGGGCTTGTGCCGTCGAAGAGCACTAGAACTTTGAGCTTCTTCTTCATGTCCTATTCTCAGTCCGCTGTCATTCTAAGCGGAGCGAAGCTGCAACGCAGCGGACGAAGTCCGCGAGGCCAGGCTTTCAATCCCGCGGGACGACCTTCAGGTTCTGTCAACGGGATGTTCTCGACTTCGCTCGACAATGACGACTGATTATTTGGTGCGCTTGAATTTGCCGGTGAAAAGATAATTCATCACCAGCGTTGTGATAAAAGCGGTAACACGAAAATCCTGCTGCGGATCATCATTCGGTACATGCAATCCAAGTTCATCACATCGACGGGTAAGCCTCGCAAGGAGGTGGTTCACGGAGAATTTCTTTTCGTTTGTCCATTGGCAAACCGCATTCAGTAATCGCCGCCTTCGTCGGCGCAGATATGCGCTTGCCTTGATGCCAGCAGGCGCGGCGAAGAGCTGTCGCAGATCGGCATCATAAAAATCTGGATACGTATCCTCATTGAGTTTGCGTTTGTGCGCGTAATACGTTTTGAGCTTTACGTTCAGACAATCGTAATCGGCGACGCGATACTGCGGAGTGTGCACTGGTGGCTTGCCTGCGAGCGAGCGCATCAGCTCATCAATGTATTCCATTTTTCGTAGCGCCGGCCAGTCAGCATAATCCTTGCGCCAATCGAGCTCCGGCGTGAGCCAGACCGCAAATGTCTCGGCGAAATCCTCGTCCGGATGACTCTGCGCATACCAATCCTCAAGATGAACGACATAACTACGGCTGAACGGGCGTGGCCGGTAAGTGTCGGGTGTTTCCTCCCGCGATGTTTGCCCAAAACAGTCCTTCCATTTTTTCCGACGCGTCAGTTGATAGGCGTACATGTAAGCGTGCCCCGCTTCATGTCGCATTAACTTCATGAACCACTCCGGCGTCCCGCCTTCCACTTCGAGCATCATCGTGCGCTCGAGTGCGCGTAGCCGGTCGTGTACCAGAAAAAACGGAACAAAGATCGCAGGAACCCCAACTGGGACGAACCATTCATCGCCAATATGACACGGCGGATGAAACACCAAGCCTTTTGCCGAAAGCTCGTCATAGAGGTGCCGGATAAGCGGTTCGAGTGCCGTGCCCTCGAGCCGCAATCCGAGTGACGAGATGCGGTGTTCAAGAAGTTCCTGGTCGCTCAGTGACGCCCAATCGGCAGCTTCCATCTCGCGCACCGTATCACCGGTAAAAGCGCTGTCACGCTTTCAAGGCGGGGCGGGCCAATGGCCATGAGGTTATGTGTCAAGCAGACCGGCGGTTCACAAATAAAAACGCGCGACAGCGCCGACGCGTTGGTCACGATCGATTGACAAGTCGCCCAACCCGTCTATAGAGAGGCCGGCTCGCCGCGGTGAGTCGTTGTCAGAAGTCCGCGCGTCCCCCAAGGGGCTAGCGCGCCGGGGCTGTTCCGAATCCGAAGTAGAAGCTGCATTCCTGCGGCTTTCGGCATCGAGAATAGGGTGCTCCACACGAGACTCGACAACATCGGAGCAACCCCCAAAACACCATGAAGCTATTTTACACAGTCATATTTTTCTCATTGCTGGCATCGGCCGCTTTCGCGCGCGAGGAGTCAATCCTGGCTCGTGTCACCAGTTACTGGGCAGGCGAGGGCTCCAAATTCGCCAGTACCGGCCGACGACTAAACTCCGGACATTGCGCCGTCGATCCCAAGCGAATTCCGTACGGCAGCAAAGTTGTCTTCCCTGATCGCGCCTGCACCGCGGTCGACACCGGACCGGCGGTGATTAGTCGCAAAGCGGCTCGTCTTTGCGGACGAACTGCGAGCCAACTCAAGGCCATCGTGGTCGACCGATTTTTGAGACAAAGCGAGAGGCGATGGCGTGGACGAACACGCATCCCCACTTTATGACCCTTCAAGTTGTCCGGCCCGGATCTCACTCGGAACCGCCCGAGCTATGATCAAATTGAAAAATATTCGGAATCGCTTCACCCACGACGACAGGGACTTACAACTGAAATCGCCGTCCGACACTGGACAAGCACGGAAACGGCTGTACATCAACAGCCCATGAAATTGATCGACGCGCCGATTCGCGCTGCCCGCTGGGGCGGGCGAGCGGCATAGAGGCTCGTTAGATTTTCGCCAAGTTGGAGCCCGCAATTCGCGGCACCCCAGTGGTCGAATCTTACCACGCGCGGATTTTTCGCGCCGGTATCCCGAACCCACTTCGCCGATCACATTTAACAACGTAGAAAGTTATGAAACCAATACTTCAAATTAATCACAAACAACGCCGCTCACGTCGCGACAACCGCGCACGGCGTCGTCACCAGAGTTTTCCATTAACGGATTACAACTATCGTCCGACAGCGGAAGCAGAGGCGAGTTCCTCGCTGTTCGGCCGGTCACGAAGGCGCCCGCCTTTCACAAATTAAGCAGTAAATTCTTCGGCGCAGAAACAAGCCGGGATTATTTCGCCGAGCTTTTGTTTTTCGTTCTGATCACTGGCATCGCTGCTTGGCCAGTCGTGTCCATGCTCATCGCAGTGATTCGCATGATCAGGAATTACTGACGGCCCGGATTAGTCAGCGATGTTAGCGGTTGCCGCCGAAAATGCCGCGAATAAGTTTGGCATGACCATTTATGAAAACGAAGGCCAAAACCTTCCACATCATTGTCTGGTCGATGCTGACACTGGCCGGCTTCAATCTGCTTGCAGCGAAGGAACCTCTTTACGACGGGCTCGGCTCCTATTCGCGCAAGGTCACGACTGACTCGGCGGAAGCACAGCGCTATTTCGATCAGGGCCTCGGCTTTCTCCACGGATTCAATCATCGGGCGGCGATCCGCGCGTTTCAGCAAGCCGCGGAGATCGATCCTGAATGCGCGATGGCGCATTGGGGCGTAGCGCTCGCGTGCGGTCCGCACATTAATTCTATGGCCGTTCCACCGCCCGCAGCGGAGCTCGCGTGGAAGGAACTTGAGCTGGCTCAAAAGAATGCCAGCAACGCGTCGCCGGTTGAGCAGGCGCTGATCGACGCCCTGGCAAAACGTTACGCTAATCCGCAGCCGGAAGATCGCAGCGGGCTGGATCGCGCTTATGCCGATGCCATGCGCGAAGTATGGAAAAAATATCCAAAGGATCCAGACGTCGGCGCTTTTTCGCGGAAGCGATGATGAACTTGCGGCCCTGGGATCAATGGACACCAGACGGCAAACCGCAGCCGGGCACGGATGAGATCATTGCCACTCTGGACGCCGTGTTAAAACTCAATCCGAACCATCCACTGGCGAATCATCTCTACATTCACGCGGTGGAAGCATCGCCGAATCCGGAGCGTGCGATGGCTGCCGCGGACCGGCTCCGCAACTTACAGCCGGGACTTGCCCACAATGTGCACATGCCATCGCACATCGACATTCGCACCGGCCAATGGCTGAAGGCCGTGGATACAAATGCAAAAGCAGTGGAAGCAGATCAGCGCCACCGAAAGATTTTCGGGCCGCCCAAAGGTTTTCTGAACGTCTACATCGCGCATAACCGCCACATGCTGGCGTATGCCGCGATGATGACGGGTCAGCGCGACCTGGCGATGAAACACATCCGCGCCATGGTCGCGGAGATGCCGGCCGATTTTCTAAACGAAAACGCATTGCAAGCCGAAGGAAACGTCGCGATGCCGCTGGAAGTAATGGTGCGCTTTGGCCTGTGGGACGAAATCCTGGCCGAGCCGGAAAAATACAGTGACAAGATGTGGTTCACCCGCGCATTTCATCATGCTGCTCGCGCGATCGCATACGCCGCGAAAGGTGACACGGTTAACGCGCGCAAAGCGCAAAGTGTTTTTGTCGAACGCGCCAAGCTTGTGCCAAAGGACGATTTTGTGAGCAACAACAGTTGCGAAGCGCTTCTCGCCGTGGCCATTCCGATGGTGGAAGGAGAAATTCTGATCGCAGAAGGAAAGATTGATAGCGGCATCGAGCAACTGCGCGCCGCAATCCAAAAGGAGGACGCCCTCAAATATGATGAGCCACCGGGATGGTTGATTCCGGTGCGTCACTCGCTCGGAGCGGTGTTGATGAAGCAACAACGTTTTGCCGAAGCGGAGCAAGTGTATCGCGACGATCTCGCGCGTTTGCCCGAAAACGGCTGGTCCTTACTTGGCCTGGCAGAAAGCTTGCGGAAACAAAATAAAAACACAGACGAAGTTGCTCAAACCCAGGCGAAGTTTAAGAAAGTTTGGGCAAAAGCCGATCTCACGATTACCACTTCGTGTCTTTGCCAGCCGCAGGCGTGACTCGCTGCGTACAGAAACCAGGACCAGTTGAGCCGACGCTTTCTCAGGCCGAGGGAGAAACCTACAGTTTTGCGTAAACGCCCATCAACGGGCGGCGCGATGGTATCTGTGAACGGAAGTCGCTGACGAAACCATCCTTCGTGCGAATTTCAACATGACCAACGCTTCGCGCGGTCCCATACACGAGCACCGAACCAACGGGCGCAGCGAATGGATCCGTTATCGATAATCTTTTGAATCCATAGTTGTTGACGAGTTCGAACGCAGCGTCTCTGGCAAGGTCGGTCTTCGGGCGGGAATCGATGACACCGGAAGCGAGTAACGCATCTTTAACGTAATGCCAGCATCGCGAGCGCGAATGCGCATGGGCGCGCTCCTGCGCGAGCGTTGCTGCTTGCACTAATCTGTTGTCGATGCGCCGATCGACTTTGGCGTAGCGGGTAAACGATCCGCTTTGGATAATAGTCGCTAATCACCGGCACAGATTCCTTCTTACCCTGCGGAGAGCTAAAACTGAAACGGCTGCCATGCTGCACCGTTTGATTTACGGTCGGCTGATTCATCGGGCCGCACGGGTTCCATCGCAAAGGTTGCTCGTGAGGGCGCCTTCTCGACTGCTTGCGTCGGCTTTTGCGCAGCTACGCGCACCGGCTTTTCAGCGCTCGTGCGCACCGATTCTGTCAGGAGTTTTCGCGTTCTTTTAGAGATCGCCGGCGCTGTCTTCGCCGTGATCACCTGAACTACATCGTTCGTGGCCTCATCGCTTCGACTGTCGCCGCCCAAGCTGGCCGGCGCCAAGCCCTGGGCACGTGCGCCCGCGCTGAACGTCACCGAAACCAATGCAGTTGCTAGTGCTAAGAAGAGTGGTGGTCTCCGCACGAGCGCGAGGTATGCCGGAAATCACAACCCGTGGCAAGCTTTTTTCGATAAAAATCGTTGGCGGCTGGTCAGTTACCGGACGCCGCGATTTCGATGTGCGCGCGAACCATGCCAGCCCGTTTCAATCGTCCGGGGAATAATCGGGCTCAAATCCGGGCGGGAGGACCGAACATCTGGTCGCGGTCAATGTACGCCCGGTTCCGATGGCGGGGCACAGATTCTTCGCCGTCCGGCGCGACGATGGCAGTGCGCCCCGAAGGCAAACGCAGGATCAATCGGCCATCGGACGTGATACCCGTAACGCGACTGCGCACCGAATGAGTGCGGCCTCGCGCGGAATATGCGGCCGAACTCCGGCTGGAGGGAGCGCGTTTGGCTGTTGAGGCAACAGATTTCTTTGTTGCTCTCAGCAGCAGACCGGCTTGCGGTAGCTGGCGGCGGTTCGGTGTTTGCCTGCGCTAATGAGTTTGCGGCTGTGTCCGTAGGAGCAGCGGTGTCGGGCGTCGCTGCCGCAGCATTTTCCGCTGCATTCGTCGGAGCGGTGCCGTGGGATTGAGCGTTGGCTATTTGAGCCTGCTGAACATCGGCGGGCGAAACGTGAAACGGATTCGGAGTCGTCGCGGCGTTTGCCGGCGCAGGAGTTTCAGGTAGGGCATTTGATTTCGCCGGTTGCGAGGACACAACGGCGGGAGGCGATATCGAAGTGTTTCGAGTAACTTGAGTCTCGGGCTGACTTGCCGCTGGTGAAGAGTCCGGCACACCAACCAGAACGCCAACTTGCTTTGGCTTTTGGATGTCGCGAACCAACTTGCCGATTGAGTCCGGGAAAACCATGGGCGCGATTGCCGCTGCCAGCAATAACAGGACGCCAACCACCGCCGCGGTTCGCACCAGCCGCCGCGGCCGCGCTTTTCTCGGCTGCGGAACGCTTGTCCTAAGAGGGATACCGTAGCGATCGGATAGCGTGCGTCGGCGCTCAATTTTCCCAAGCGATTCGCGGATCATTTCCGTGACGACCAGCAAATCCTTTGGACGCTGATCGGGGTCGCGATGCAACAACCGGCCTAACAAGACTCGCAACGGCTTTGGAAACCCTGAAAACTTTGGACCGCGCTGGAAGCGCCTCGGCTGAGAGCGCAATCCCGGTCAGCAGAAAATAGAGGGTCACACCGAGTGAATAGATTTCCGAGCGGATATCATTCGTCGGGTCGCTGAATTGTTGATCATTCACGCCATGGTCGCTGGCGGGTTTGCCAGGCACATCTGATTCGCTTAGCCGAGGCTCGGGCTGAGGCATGAGCGCCGGCAAGCCAAAGTTGGTGACCTTCACCAACGGCCAAGTGCCCTCGGCGGTCTGCCCTGGCACCAGCATGATGTCCGAGGGCCGAATGGGCGGATACGGGAGCTTGTGAAAACCGGCCGAGGACAACACACTCACGATCTGTTCGCCCACTCGTAGTGCAGCGTCAGCCGGCATCGGTCCGTGGCTGCGTGCTCCATGACGCAAGTGTCTCACCCGCAAGCCGCTCGGACACGTAAACGTAATCGTCTCCTTCGCGCCCAAAATCGCGGACGCTGCCGATATTGGCATGCTGCAGCTTCTGCGCCGACGATATATGTTCTTCAAATCCCTCACGCTCGGCCGGGTCGATACTCGCTGCCGGGATCAGCGTCACAGAGACTGGCTCCCCGGTTCTCTCATCCACGGCTTCGTAGCTCGTTGCGGGACCGGCGCTAAAGGGTTGGTACGGCGTGCCGTCATATTGAAGACGGATGCGGTAATTCTTGAGGAATGTCGTGCGCTCCATAACCGGCCTCGTTGGCCACGGCACAAATACGATCTGGCTGCACCGCCATTATTCAACCGTGATTTCGGCCGCGAGTTGCTCGGCGTTTGCGTTCGAGAGAGCGTGACCTCAGGATCGCCAATTTGAAAGACCCGCGTCCTGGCCATTACCCGAATACACTTTGGAAATTGCGCCCGCGGCGAAATTTGCGAATCTAAACCGGAGATCCTGAATCCCCGTGGTGTAACGGTAACACAGCGCCCTTTGAGGCGTTATTCATGGTTCGAATCCATGCGGGGTAGCCACGTAAAGCGTCTTC
>ERZ1370068.1048-contig-10959_pt1 | contig 55376 bp, 63 predicted proteins | sample MGYA00561227_ERZ1370068 | MGnify/ENA primary metagenome ERZ1370068 (study PRJEB38410, sample SAMEA6850437) | metagenome | study: Metagenomic assessment of the ecological functions of the soil: analysis of the soil microbiota associated with the... | reverse complement strand
GCACCACGCCTGCTTCCGCGCTCGCGAGCGCGCCCACGTCGACGAGGTCCACGAGCTCGCGAAGCGCCTCGGCGCGGCGCATCGCGCACCCGCCCCAGGAGGACGGATTCGCACCGGCTACTCGGTCCTGTTCGAGGATCCCATCCGGCTCGAGGTGAACTTCACGTTCCGGGCAAGGGCCCGCTCGAGAAGCCGACTACCCAGCCCAGTGCGGCGGAGCCGTCTCCATCGCCTTCTGCCGGCCGCTGCCGCGCCATCGCGATCGCGTTTCGTCCTATCGAGCGGTGCTCGAGCCCGCGAACCTCTCCCGCCGTGCGCGAGCGGCTGGGCGATGCGACCATCCGCGAGCTCACCGCTCGGACCATCGCTTCGTGGTGGCGGTCGTGGCGGATGGAGCGCGGCGTCTGCTCGGCGGTGACCTGCACCTCCTGAACCAGCCGACCTGCCATCCGTCTGTCCCCGCGGGCACGTCAGCGAGCACATGATCGGCGAGAATTGCTCGGTTCGTCCTTGCGCTACCACGCGCGAGCCGATCCTCGTCCTCAATGCCAGTCGACGTCCTTTCCCTCTGGATCGCGGCTGTCGGTATACGCGCTCGTACTCTTCTGACGGCGAAGGGGCGAACGTGCCTTCGTCGCCGGCCTTCGCCTTTCACCTGGCCCAGTCACCAATCCGGCCCACCCCTTCGTCTACGGCAACCTCTGACCCGCTCGTGCTCCTCGCCGCCCACCACCCGCGACGCGGCCGCTGGTGACGCCGTCCGTTTCTCCGTCAGCGCGCCCAGCTTCGAGAGCCTTTACCCTGTCCTGGCGCTCGTCCTCTCGGTGGGACGTACGGCCTCTTCCTCCTGATCCGCTTCCGCGTCTTTCGCTGCGCGCGCTTCGCCCGAAGCTCGCTCTCGTCGCGCTCACGGCCGCCTGTCGTCGCGGCAGCGCTCTTCCTGCCCTACCCGGAGACGCGATCGACGTGGGGCACGCTGCAGGGTCGGACCGCACCGTCCTGCTCCCCTCGAGGCTTATCTCCTGGGCGGCTCGGCCTCGCCGGGTCTGATCCCCCTCGCGCTCGCCGCGATCGCCCTGATCGACCGCCTTCAGTGCGGCGCCCACGGCCCCGCGACGGATACGATCCGCGATGGCCGATCGCGCTGGGCGGCTCCTCGTCCTCTGGGCGACGCCTCGCGTCGTCCAGATCGGATCGTTCCTGGCTGCAGGACGCGTCTCCCCTGCTCTGGCTCCGCGGCGTCGTCCCCGGCTCGACGCCGTGCGTGTGTCATGAGCCCTCCGCTTCGGAGTCTTTCTCTGTCAGTTACATCTCTGTCCGCGTACGGTGCCTTGCGCTCACCGAGCTCGCCTGCGGACGGCTTCTTTGCGGCGCCGCAGCCGCCGGCTGATCGGTCTCGCCGCGGCTCACGAGGTGCCTCGGTTTCCCGCGATGGCGCGGTCGATCTACTCCTGAGTTCTCGCCTCCGTCGGCGAGCCCGAGCGCCCCCCGGACGACGTCGTCGCGCTCTTCGCCGCGGCCTCCGCCCGGGGCCGTGCTGGACCTCCTCGTCCTGTCGCCGGAGACGCACTTCGCGCATGTCGCGCTCGGATCCTGCTCGGCCTACCATGAGCGGCCGGTCGCGGCCCGCTACAACTCCTTCGCCTCACCGCTCTACCGTCAGTCGCCGCGCTCAGCCGGCGGTTCCCTCGAGCGTGCCGCCGCCGATGCGCTCTGCGCGCTCGGCTTCCGGGTGCTCGTCGTGCACCGCCGCGCCCTCGATCCGGAGACGAAGAAGTCGCTCCGCCCGCTTCTCGATGATCCCTTGCACACGACCCGGATGGGCAGCACCCCGGACTTCGACGTGATCGCGCTCTGGAGCTGGGAAGCACGCGACTCGACGACTTCGAGCGCCGGAACTGGGCGATCCTCCGCGCGAGCTCGTCTCGGTGGAGAGCGGCGCGTCCGCTTCGATTCCATTCGCTATCGCCAACCTCTCCAAGCACCTCCCGGCACCCGGAGCCGATCGAGCCTCGTGCTTCCGCGTTGACTGGCGAGATGGCCGCGGTCGCACCCGTCTCCCGGGAGTCGGTGTGGCGCTCCTCCCGGATCGCTCGCGACTGGCGCATCAGCTCACCCGAAAGCTCGTGCTCGCAGCTCCCGAATGAGGCTGGCGACTACCAGGTCGTCGCGGTGTCGCTCGCGGAGAGCCCCGAGATCGAGCTCGCCCGCAACGGCGGTCCGCGGAGCCGAGCGGCGCCCGGCGCGAGCATCCACTGTTATGGTGCGCCGCGGGAGGAAGCCGACCCCAGAGGTCCACACCCGTCGCGGAGGAGCGCCGTCGGGAGATCGACCCGGCGTGAGCGCAGGTACTCGCCGAGCCCCTTCGCCTGCGGGTCGAAATCCGGGTCGAAGCGGCCACGCCATCGCCGAGCAAACCGACCACCACGAAGTTCAGCGAGCAGATTGGGGGAGCTCGTAGCGGCGGCCCTCGAGCCGTGCCGCCTCGCGCACGAGCTCCCCGGAAGCGCTCCGCCGTGAGGAACGACTCCAGCCAGGCGTAGGCCGCCGTGGCCCGCGCCCACACGCCGACGTTGGCGTTGTCTCCCTGTCTCCGAGCGTGCGCCGAAGACCGCACCGAGATGGCACGACGCCCGTCGGACCCGAGGGAGCGGACCACGGGGCTATAGCGCTGGGCGCGGCGGACCACCGTCGCCTCCTGGCGACGCCGGCCTGGCGGCGCGACCGGTCGGCACGCCGACCGTCGTCGCCGGTGACGACGCCTCCTCGACCATGTCGCGGGCACGAGCGCAGGCCAGTGGACGCCGGAAAGCGCTCCGCGGCGGGCGGGCTCGTGAAGAAGAACCTGGGTAGCTCGCCAGCGCCATCTCGACCGCGGCATTGCTCAACGGCGCCCGACCTTGGTCGGGTCGCGATCCTTGACCGTGATCCGGAGCAGACGCGGTCGCCGTCCTCGTTCCGTAGTCGGGTCATCGCGATCGTCCGCACCAGCCGCACGTCGACCTCGTCGAAAGCCTCTCCGCCCACCGAGGGCTCCGAACGAGCGTCTCCTCATCAGCGCGGCCTTCTTCCCTCGACGTCGAGGCCCGGTCGAGGACGAACGTCATCGAGTTGCGGTAGCCCGCCGAGGTAGTTGATGCAGACCTTCGTCGTCGCCGGCGGCGGCGGCTCGCCGCGCACGCCGGAGACGCGCACGCGGTCCGGCCCTTCGCTCGCGCGAGCGCGATCGTGTCGAAGCGCGCCGTCACGTCGGGGTTCGAGTAGCGCGGCCCTCGATCTCGTAGAGGAGCTGCGCCGTGACCGTGCCGACCGATGACGCGGCCGCCCGTGCCGGGGTGCTTCGTGATCGACGAACGATGCCGTCGGCGTGCATCTCGGCGATCGGGAAGCCGATCGCGCGATGTCCGGGCACCTCGCGGAAGAAGGAGTAGTTGCCGCCCGTCGCACTGCGGGCCGCACTCGATGATGTGCCCGGCGACGACGCCGCGCCGGCGAGGCGGTCCCAGTCGTCGCGCGCCCAGCCGAACTGCCACGCGGCCGGGCCGAGCGTCAGCGCCGCGTCGGTGACGCGCGGGCAGATGACGACGTCCGGCGCCGCGCGCGAGCGCCTCGACGATGCCCCACGCGCCGAGGTACGCGTTCGCGGTGACGACCTGCGCGTCGAGCGCGGCGAGCGGGATGCCCTGTGTCGAGGTGCGCGAAGCGTCGACGCCGCGCGCCTGGAGCGTCGGCGAGGCGCGGCAGGAGGTCGTCGCCCTCGACGTGCGCGATGCGCGCCCGGATGCCGAGCGCGTCCGCGAGCTCGCTCGAGCTCGGCGGCGAGCCCGGCGGGGTTGAGGCCGCCGGCGTTCGACGACGACCTGATGCTGCGTTCGACGCAGGCGCCGAGCACCTCCTCCATCTGCCGCGAGGAACGTGCGTCGCGTAGCCGGCGCCCGGATCTTCAGCCGGTCGCCGGAAGAGGATCATGCAGCGTCAGCTCGGCGAGGTAGTCGCCGGTCAGGACGTCGATCGGGCCGCCCTCGACCATCTCGCGCGCGCGCGGACAGCCGGTCGCCGTAGAAGCCGCTGCAGCTGGCGATGCGGAGCGGCTCGCGGCGATCACCCGCCACATCCGGGGTCGGGCCCCGCGACAGCGGCTCATCCACCGGAGCGCCCTCGACGGGAGTCAACTAGCGCCCCTTCCACTGGGGCGCGCGCGCTTCTCGCGGAACGCGCGCGGACCCTCCTGCGCGCGTCCTCGCTCCGGTACACCGGCTCGAACAGGCGATCGCCTTCGTCGAGGGCGGCGCGCCAGCCGCGCTCGGCGGCGGCATAGACCATGGCCTTCGCGGCCCGCACCGAGAGCGGTGCGTTCTCGGCGATCCCGAGGGCGAGAGCGCGGGTCCCGTCGCGCAACCGCTCTCCCCGGCACGACGCGGTTCACCACTGCCCGACCTCGCGCGCGCGGTGGGCATCGATCGGCCCGGCGGGTGAACAGCAGCTCGAGCGCGACGCGTGGCGGGATGAGCCAGGGGGAGCTGGCGCCGCCCAGGAGCGCCACGCCCCCAGCGCGCTCCGGTGATCGCGAAGCGCAGCGTGCTCCGCGGCGATGCAGAGGTCGCACATCTGCGCGAGGAGAAAACCTCCCGGCGAGGGCATCGCCGTTCACCGACGCGATGACCGGCTTGTCGACCTGAGGGTGTTGCGGCCGAGGAACGGCGCGTGGTCCGCGGGCGGGGACCTCCATGCCGAGCGCGGCCATCTCCTTCAGGATCCGCGCCTCGCGCAGAACGCGCGCGGTCGCCGGCTTCCCGTGAGCACCAGAACCGCCGCCTCCTCCCCTCTCCGGACGAAGCGGCGGAACCCCCGCCCAGAGGCCCTCGCGCACCGCTCGATCTGCTGGCGTTCCTCGCCTCGGGGCGCTGGATCGTGAGCCACATGCGACCTTGCCGTCGAGCTCGTAGCGAAACCGCTTCGTCGCTCACGACGCGGTCGCCTCCGCACCCGCGTCGATCACCGCCAGCACCGCCCCCGCGGCCACGAAGTCGCCGGCGGGCGACGTGCAGGGCCGGCAACACGCCCCGCACACGGTGCCTCGATCCGGTGCTCCATCTTCATCGCCTCCAGCGCGAGCAGCTCGTCGCCGGCGCCGCGACGCGGTCGCCCCCGCGTACGGACACGCGCATCGACCATTACCCGGCATCGGGGCCGCGAGCGAGCCCGGAGCCACCGGCCGCCGGAGGCGGCGGAAAGCGCGGCTCCTCGCGGAGCTCCGAGCTGCCGAGCGGCGAGTCGACGAAAGCGACGTCGCCAGCCGCGTGGACCTCGATCGTGCGGCGGAGCCCGGCGACTTCTGGAGCGCCACTGATGCCGGGGGCGACCGTCGCCGCGACCCGGGCCCAGGTCCTCGCCGTCGATCCGCGCGCCCAGATCGCCGCGATCGAAGCGGTAGGCGATCCGGTGCGTGATGCCCGCCGGCGTCGTGTACGCCACCTCCTGACGCGCCGCCGGACGGAACGTTCCGCCAGCCCGACGGCGGCGAAAGCGACTGGCCGCGGACGCGCGGCGTCCGGCTTGCGCGGCGAGAGCGGCGGCGAGCGCATGGATGCGATCCGGGCGCTCGGGTCGCGCGCTTTCCCGCGCGAGCTCGAAGGCCGGGTGCGTGCGCCGAGAAAGCCGGTGTCGGCACACGCCCCGCGACGAACTCGGGATGGGAGAGCACGCCGACGAGGAGATCGCGGTTGTGGCGGACGCCGTGGAGGCGGAGCCGCTTGAGCGCGCCGTGGTGAGGCGCGCGATCGCCTCCGCGCGTCGGTGCGTGCGCGATCACCTTGGCGAGCATCGGAGTCGTAGTACGGGCTCACCTCGGAGCCGTCCTCGACGTCCGCGTCGACGCGAATGCCCGTCGCCGCGCGGCACCCGAAGCGCGCCACCACGGCCGGTCGACGGGAGCAGGTCGCGTCCGGTCCCCGGCGCAGAGCCGCGCCTCGATCGCGTGCCCGCGCGACGTCGCGTGCCGCCTGTCGAGGGCAGGCGCTCGCCCTGCGCGACGCGGATCTGGAGGCGCGACGAGGTCGAGGCCCGGTGACCTGCCTCCGGTCACCGGGTGCTCGACCTGGAGCCGCGTGTTCACCTCGAGGAAGTAGAAGCTCCCGTCGCGCGTCGAGCACGAACTCGACCGTGCCCGCGCTGCGGTAGCCGATGCGCGCTCGCCGCGGCGACGGCCGCGGCGTCGCACATCTGCGCCGGCGCAGATCGTCGTCGAGCGCCGGCGACGGCGACTCCTCGACGATCTTCTGGTGCCGGCGCTGGATCGAGCACTCGCGCTCGAAGCAGGTGGACGCAGCGTGGCCGTGCGCGTCGCCGAGGATCTGGATCTCGACGTGGCGCGGCGCCGTCGACGTAGCGCTCGAGGAAGAGCGTGTCGTCGCCGAACGCGCGCCTGCGCCTCGCGGCGCGCCGCCTCGAGCGCGGCGGCCGAGCTCGGCGTCGCGACTGACGCGCGCGCATGCCGCGGCCGCCGCCTCCGGCCGAGGCCTTGACCAGGATCGGAAACCCGAGCTCCCGCGCGCGACCTGCGATCGGCGCGTCGCTCGCGTCCGGCGCGGCGACCGTCGCGCCGCCGGCGAGCACCGGAACGCCGGCCGCCTGCCGCGACGGCCTTCGCCTCGAGCTTGACCCCATCGCGCGCGATCGCCTCGCGGCGTGGGTCCGACGAAGGTCAATCCCGCGTTCGCCGCACGGCGCCGGCGAAGCCGGCGTCCCCGCGAGGAAGCCGTAGCCGGGGTGGACCGCGTCGGCGCCGGCTGCGACGCGCGGCGGCGACGAGCGAGATCGCCGCGCAGGTACGAGCTCCGCGGCGGCGACGCCCGCCGAGCGCGACCGCCTCGTCTGCCTCGCCGACGAACGGGTGCGCCGCGATCGGCGTCCGAGGTGACCGGCCACCGTCGTGATCCCGAGGTCGCGCGACAGCTGCGCATGACGCGGCGGGCGATCTCGCCGCGGTTCGCCACCAGCAGCTTGCGATCCGCTAGCGCCTCGCGCGCCGCGCCGCCGCTCGTCCCGCTGCCCATCCCGCGGCCCTTGCTCGCCTCACATCCGGAACACGCCGCAGCCGTCGGCGCGCCCCGCACCTCGGCCGAGTGGCAGGCGGACAGCGCCATGCCGAGCACAGTCCGGCTGTCGCGCGGGTCGATGATCCCGTCGTCGTAGAGCCGCGCCGGTGCTGAAGAGCGCGCAGCGACTCGCGCTCGATCTGGTCCTCGACGCCTGCGCGCATGCGCGCGCGTCCGCCTCCTCGTCGAACGCGCTGGCCCGCGGCGCTCGGCCGACTGCGCGGCGACGATCGACGAGCACGCCGGCGAGCTGCTGCGGCCCCATCACGGCGGTGCGTGCGTTCGGCCAGGTGAACAGGAAGCGCGGGTCGTAGGCCCGGCCGCACATGCCGTAGTTGCCGGCGCCGTAGCGACGCGCCGATGATCAGCGTCAGGTGCGGGACCGTCGCAGTTCGGCACGGCGTTGATCATCTTCGCGCCGTCCTTGATGATGCCGCCCTGCTCGTAGCTCGTGCCCGACCATGTAGCCGGTCGTGTTCTGCAGGAACACGCAGCGGGATGTCGGTCTGGTTGGCGAGCTGGATGAACTGCGCCGCCTTCTCGCGCCTCCTCGCAGAAGAGCACGCCGCGATCGTTCGCGAGGACGCCGATCGGGTAGCCGTGGAGCGATCGCCCAGCCGGTGACCAGCGACGTGCCGTAGAGCGGCTTGAACTCGTCGAACGTCGGCTGCCGTCGACGATGCGGGCGAGCACCTCGCGCGGGTCGAACGGCGCTTGCAGGTCGGCGGACGCGATGCCGAGCAGCTCGTCGGCGTCGTAGCGCGGGCTCGGCCGGCCGGCGCGCTCGGCGCCGGGCCGAGCTTGCGCCAGTTGAGGCTGGCGACGATGCCGCGGCCCGATGCCGGATCGCGTCGACCTCGTCGACGGCGAGGTAGTCGGCGACGCCCGAGACCCGGGCGTGCATCTCGGCGCCGCCGAGCGCCTCGTCGTCGGCATCCTCGCCGGTCGCCATCTTCACGAGCGGCGGACCGCCGAGGAACACCTTCGCGCGCTCGCTCGACCATGACCGACGTAGTCGCACATGCCGGGCACGTAGGCGCCGCCGGCGGTCGAGTTGCCGAAGACCAGCGCGATCGTCGGGATCGCCGCGGCCGAGAGCCGGGTGAGGTCGCGGAAGCGCTGCGCCGCCGGGGACGAAGATCTCGGCCTGGCGTGGGCAGGTCGGCGCCGCCGGACTCGACCAGGTTGACCAGTCGGCAGCCGGTTCTCGGCGCGCGATCTCCATCGGCCCGGAGCGACTCTTCCGCAGCGTGTCACGGGTTCGTGCGCGCCGCCGCGCGACGGTCGGATCGTTGGCGATGATCACGCACTCGACGCCTCGCACGACGCCGATGCCCGGTCACCAGGCTCGCCGCCGACCGGGAAGTCGGTGCCCGCGGCGGCGAGCGGCGGAGCTCGAGGAAAGGAGCGTCGCGATCCAGGAGGCCTTCCACGCGCTCCCGAGCGAGGAGCTTGCCGCGCGCCCGATGCCGTTCGACGTAGCGCGGCCCAACCGCCGGCCTCGGGCCTCCGATCGTGCGCGGCCTCGAGCTCGGCCAGGGGCCGCGAGCATCGCCTCGCGCGATTGGCGCGGAAGCGCTTCCGCGGCGCGGTCGATCCGGGTGGGCAGCACCGCCATGGCGCGCCATTCCTACCGAGCGCGGCGAGTGGGGTCCAGGGCGGCGCGGGTGGAGCCGTCGGGCGACAGTCTGACCCACGGATCGAGACGCTCTGGTCGATCTGACCTCTTGCCCCGTATCCGACCATCGTTCTATACGGCCCGGCCGCGCAATTCCGTCGGACCTCGAGGACCGGAGATCGCGCGGCCGCGGACATCGCGTACGGAGTGCTCAACCACGATCTGGCTCGTCCGGGCCGTTTTTGACGATGGCAGCCGTCCTCCCCCGGCCTCGCCCTTCGCCGTGACACCGGCGCGGGCGACCCGCGCCGCGACGCGGTGAACCCGAGCCGGGTCTTCTGAACGAGCCCCCGTGACGAGCGAGTCACCGCGGCAAGTGACCTGGACGACGATCGCGCGCCGGCGATCCGCGTCGAGGAATGGCGGGAGTGAGAGACATGGGCGACGAGAACACGATCCTGAAAGCGACACCCGATGCGCGCCACCCGGCTGCGCGCGCGGCTTCTGGAGCGACACGAGCGGAGCTCGACCGGAGCGGCATCGTCGGCCTTCCTCGCGCGGGAACGCGGCGAACCGGCCGCTCTGGCTACCCGCCGTCCGCCTTCAAGCCGAAGGGCCGCGATCAGGAGGCCCAGCACAACAAGTGGATCAACTACATGATCAAGGCCAAGAATCCGGCCCAGGAGAAGCTCGTGCTGTTCTGGCACGACCACTTTCGACCGGGATCGCGGCGCTCTTCAGAGACTTCGACGCCGTGATCGAGCTTATGGCTGCCCAGAATCAGCTCCTCCGGCCTCGGCGAAGGCAGCATGAAGGATCTGTCAAGGCGATCGCGAAGGACCCCGCGATGATGGAGTTCCTCGACACGGTTCGCAATCGGAAGGAAATCCCGAACGAGAACTTCGCCCGCGAGCTGATGGAGCTCTTCACGCTCGGTCGTCTCGACAGTGCGGCAACGAGAACTACATCCAAGCCGACATCGTCCAGATCGCCCGCGCCTTCACCGATGGCGCTATCGACAACGGCGGTCGCCTTCCGTCGACGAGGACCGACCACGACTTCGCGGCGGACTTCCGAGCGCGGCCCCAAGGAGATCTTACCAGGCGGTCACGGCGTGTCGAGCCGTGACTACGCGACGGGGGCGGATGCCGAGATGGCGACACGGTCATCGACATCATCTTCACCACTGACCGACACTGAACGGTTCAAGCACGGTGGCGGCCGCACTCGCGCGGCGCCGTCTGAATACTACATGTGGCACCCGACCCTCGCTCGGCGTTCGATCGACGCGGTCGTCGCGAGCTCGAGCTTCGTCGCGACCTGGGATCCAGGCGCTGCAGTGCGCGCGATCTTCGTCACGATGACTTCTACGCGAGCCGCTCTCCCCTTCGGCCTCGGCGTGACGAAATCGGTGAAGTGGCCGGTCGACTTCGCGTCGTCGACGCTGCGGCTCCTCGGGGTCAAGCTCAGGGCGCGAGTATCTCACCGTCCGCGGGCGGCGAGCTTCAGCGCGCTCTTCGACCAGCTCGAGCAACATGGGCCAGGTGCTCCTCGATCCCCTGAGCGTCTTCGGCTGGGACTGGGAGACCGAGCTGGCTCTCGAGCGCGACGCTGCTCGCGCGCTACGCGCTTCGCGCGCGATCGTCGTCGCCGCGCCGGCGGCGGCACGGTTCAAGCCCGAGAAGCTCATCGACTCTCGCGACGCTGACCGACGCCGGGCGCCGTCGTCGACGCGGTGACCGACGCCCTTCGGCGTCGACCGACGACGTCGACGGCCGCGGAACGCGACGCGTTCATCGACTACCTGACCGACGGCAGCCGGCGACGACCCGTCGACCTCACCGACTTCGCGGTCCGCGACACAGAAGATCTGCGGTCTCTTCGGCCTGGTGATGCAGTCGCCGGCCTACCAGGTGCACTAGGAAGGCGGCGGACCGGATGGCGATCACCCGACGACAGTTCATGCACCGCAGCGGCGTCGCGACCGCCGGGCACGCTTCCTCGGACCGAGCCTGTTCGCAACCCGTTCGTCCGCCGCGCGTTCGCCGACACGATCGGCGACCGCTACCTCGTGGTCGTCTATCCTCGACGGCGGCAACGACGGCCTGAACACCGTCGTCCCGGTCGACAACGGCGGCGGACGCTCCGGACGACTACGAGGCGACCGCGCGGCGGACGGCGGCTGGACTCCGCCTGCACCGGCGACCTCGCTCGACACTCGATCGGCACCGACCCGCAACACCGGCGACCCAGCTCGGCGCTCCACCCCCGGCGCTGATCGGCGGCTGCAAGCGCTCTACGACGCTGGGCAAGCTCGCCGTCGTCCAGGGCTGCGGCTATCCCGGAGTACAGCCTCTCGCACGAGGAGTCGCGCGGTCATCTGGCAGACCGGCGAACCCGCTCGCGGCGAGCTCGCCGTCGGGAGCGGCTGGTCGGCCGGCACCTCGCCGCCGACGTACGGCGGCCGCCGATCCCGGCGGTGTGTCATCGTCCGACCGCGATCGAGCCTGAGCTTCCGGCAGACGCACCACGAGCGTCCTCGCGGTGCACCGCCTCGCGCGATTTCGGCTTCCTGCGGACGACTTCACGGCTACGACGAGGCCCGACAAGCGCGACTGCGCCTTCGGCGGCGCTGCACGACGCCGGCGACCGCCGGGCAGCCACCCGACCCAGCAGTACATCGGCAACGCCGGCAGTGCGACGCTCCACAGCAGCAGAGCTATCCCGGCGCTCCACGGTCTCCTACGACGCACGACCGCGCGAGCTTCAGCCAGCAGTACGACGCCATCGGACCGCAGCACGCGCGCACGACCTCCGCGAGATCGCCAAGATCATCTACGGCGTCGAGCAGCGGCGCGTCCCGAGCGTCGCACGCGCGCTTCTTCCAGCGTGAGCAACGGCGGCTACGACACGCACTCCGGACCAGGGCGGCGCGGCGACGGGCCAGCACTACGACCTGCACGCGGAGCGTCGGCGACTCGCTCAAGGTCTTCTACGACGATCTGGCCGACATGGGTGCGCCGGACAAGGTGCTGTCCGTCGTCTGGAGCGAGTTCTGCGCGGCGCATCGAGCAGAACGACAACGGCACCGACCACGGCTCGCAGGGTCCGATGTTCGTGATCGGCGGCTCGGCCGTGAACGGCGGCGTCTACGGCAACCATCCCAACATCGCCGCGTCCGCCATCGATCGACGGCAGGGCAACACGAGTCTACCGGCAGGACTGCGAACGGCGCTTCCGCTCGACCGACTTCCGCGACGTCTACGGCACGGTCTCAAGCACTGGCTCAACATGAGCCAGGTGCAGATCCTCTCGAGCATCCTCGTCCCCGACACCCTTTCGGGCGAGTACCGGTCGGTCGCGAACGGCATCAATCTCGACATGGGCTTTCCTGCTCCTGATCCCGCCCGCGAGCGAGCGGTCAGCGGGGCCCGTGCGGCAACCGCGCGGCAGCTCGCTCGGCGCAGCGGCGAGCTCCTCAGGGATCCGGCTTTTGCGGCCACTCGCGGAGCGAAGGGCCACCAGCCGGACGCGCGGGGACGAGCGGGCGCCAGGCGCCCCCGGGCTGCGCGGAGACGATCGGCGATCGCGAGCAGGACCGTCGGGTGATGGCCCATGCCGCAGTGGCTGCTCGGACCGCGAGGTTCTCGCGTCGCGGACTCGCGCTCGTCGAGGCAGCTCTGCCACGCGACACGATCCCGTCCGTCTGCGCTGTAGAAGGACGGTGCACGGCACCGGCAGCGGAGCCGCGCAGCCGCTCGACCGGGACGCGTCGGCGTGCCGGTCGGCCGCGTGCTCGCCGAGCCGAGACAGCGAGCCGCGCGACGTTCGTCGCGTCGGGATCGCGGAACGGGCTCGCGAGCGTGATCACCATGCCGGACGTCGTCCGGCGATGGCGCGCGCGAGCTCGCGAGCGTAGATGCCACCGAGGCTCCAGCCGATCGACGCTCATCGCACGGCCATGACGCGTGCCGGATCGCAGCGAAGCGCTCGACCAGGCGCCGCGACGATCTCCGGCGATCGGGCCGGCGATTGCGCCCGAGGCGCCAGCCGTGCACGTAGCTAGCCGCGGTCGCGGAGAAACCGGCGCAGCGCGAAACGTCGAGGCGTCGTCGGCGAGGAGATCCGGGCAAGACCAGCACCGGATGGCCGTCGCCGCGCGGTGCCTCGCAGAGCGCCGGCAGAGCGGGGACCAGCGCCGCTCAGCTCGATGCCACGCACGACCCTCGAGGGCGAGGAGTGCCGCAGAGGGGGGGCTCGGTGTCGCTCGAGGTCCCCATCGGTCGAGGCACCGATCTTCTACCGCGACCCTCGTCCCCGCCGTCACTGATCGACGCGTGATCTCAGTCACGTCGTCCTCGCGGATCTGCTGGGAGAGGTAGAGCTCGCCGAGCTGCTCGAGCTGGTGGGAGTCTGCGCTTCGAGCCAGCTGACGTGCCCTCCTCGTCCTCCGAGCATGCGTCTCCCCGAGCAGGTCTCGGCTGCCGTTGTCGCCGACCTCGCGGGCGAGCGCGATCGCTCTGTTCAGGCGCTTCACCGCATCCATCTCGAGCTCGAGGTCGCGAGCTTCAGCTGCTCCCGGAGACTGGCCTCCCGACGTTCACCTTCCCAGAGGCGCTGCACGTTGGGGACAGGCCGGCCCAGGAAGAGGACGCGCTCTGGATCAGATTCGTCGGCGTGCTTCATCTCACCGATCGACTCTGTCCTTGCTCTTCTTGGCGAGCCGCTCGTAGCCCCAGTTTTCGCACATCTTGTAGTGCACGAAGTACTGGTTCACCGCCGGTGAGCTCGCCGGTGAGGATGTCGTTCAGAGCCTCGATCATCTTCTTGTTGCCCTTCATCGCGTCCTCTCCCCGGTCGATCTCTGCGACCCTCTCCCGCTCGGCCTGCGACCCTCTCCCGTTCGGAGCTCGGAAGCGATGCTACCACGGCGCTCTGGTCGGCCCAAGGCGTCTGTCAATCCCATCATTCAATGAAATTGAAAGTCGCTTTCATCCGGATTTCCCAGGATGACATTCGAGGAATCGCTTGGCCTCCGCGATCGCATGGGCATCCGCTCGTCGTCAAGGAAGGAATCCACGGCGAAACGAACTTTTGCCTCCGGGGCTTCGGAGCACCAGATCGGGACCTCGGCGCCGAGCCGACCCCGAGGAGCTCCGGATCCCCGCGCGCTCGGGATGTCGATTCCCCGAGCGCCGTGCCGACGAAAGGGTGTACGCCCCGGCCCGGGGGAGAACAATCATGCCTGCTTCCGGATCGGTGCCGTGGCTCTGTCTCGGCTCTGGTCGGTCGTCGGCGTCATCCTCGCGGTGCTTCCGGCGGCCGCCGCCGACGACCCGCGCCGGCCGCTCTGCGTCGAAGCGCAAGGCGGCCGGGAAGAAGGCGAACGCGAAGCTCAAGCGCGTCGCCATGCGGCGGCATCGAAGGAGGACTCTGCCCGTCGATCCGACCGGCATCACGAAGGCCGAAGACAAGTTCGATCTCGCGTTCACGAAGCTGCCGGCCGACAAGGGCGGCTGCCTCGCCACGAACGACACCGCGACGATCGAAGCGTCCGTCGACGTCTGCGTCGGCCGGATTCGCACCCAGCTCGGCATTGCCGGCGACCCGGCGTCGCGATCGCTCTGCTCGTCGAGCGAGCCCAAGGCCACCGGCAAGAAGCTCTTTCGGAAGACAGAACTGCTACGCCAAGGCCGCGAAGAAGCTCGAGCCGGTCGACCCGGCGTGTCTCTCGAAGACCGCGACGAAGTCTCGCGACCGCCTTCTCGAAAAGCGCCGAGCCTTCGAGGCCGACTGCTGGGCACGGCGGCAGCGACGCCGCCGTACGGTCGAGTCGATCGTCGACGACCGCGTTGGCCAGTTGGCCTGAAGCGTTGCCGTTGCCGGTCCCGGTCCCGGGTGCCGTGCCGCGAGCCGGGATCGTTCGCAGGCATCACCGCGCAGCACAACGACACACGCGCGCGAACGCGAGCCCGGCCCCGAGCCCCGCGCTCGATCCCATGTGCTGCTGAGTCATATCTCCTGGCAAGACGTGCCCAGGCGTGGGCCAATCGGCTGCGACTTCCAGCCACGACCCGGACCTCGGCGATCTCCGACGCGAGGGGCAGAACATCTACGCCGTCGCGGGCGCCGGGGCTTCCCCGCCGGATCCCACGCTGGATGCCGAGCCGGCCTGGGGCCGCGGTAGGCCGCCGACTACGACTACTCGACCAATACCTGCGCTCCCGCCACCCGCGCAGTGCGGGCACCAAGCACGCAGATCGTCTGGCGTGACAGCACCGTTCGCAGGCTGCGGCACCGCGAAGTGTACAACGAACTCGCCCGGGGACCGGCCTTCCCGAACTGGATCATCGTCGTCTGCAACTACGCGCCGCCGGGGAACGTCACCGGCCAGCGGCCGTACCGACGCGCGAGAAGGGCGGACGTTCCACGTCTCGACGCACCGATGGCGCTGGTCACCCGCTGCGCGGCAGACGGCTTCGATCTTGAAGCCGTCGAGGTCGAGCACGCAGGCGCCGAAGAACGGCATCGTGTACTGGCCCGCATTCCCGGGGCGCCCGGCGTCTCGACCGCCACACCGAAGAGCGACCGCGTGGGACGCTTCCGCGCTGGGCCGATCCGGAGCTTCGAAGCTCACGCCGGACCGATGGTGCCGGGCCGTCGCCGCACGCGGCGCGCTCGCGCTGGAGGATCCAGAAGACCGGGGCCGCTCGTGTCTCGGGCCCATATCCGATCGCACCGAGGCGTTCCTTTCGCCGGCGGAGGCCGATGGTCGCGAGCACGGCGTCGTAGAACGACGCCGCACGGTCGATGTCCGCGACGGGGATCGAGACGTGGTCGAGCACGCGTCACCCACCCCCGACGCCATTCCCGGCGGAGATCTCGTCGAGGGAGGGCGAGCGATCTCCGCGAAGAGGATCTCGCGGCGGCTCGGGGACAGCCGGTCGTCGGGATGGTCCCGGTCAGGGCCGCTCCCGTCGGATTGCGGTTCCCTCGCCAGCAATTGCCCGTCCCCTGGTCGTCGCCGTCGATGCCATTGTCGCTCAGCCGGTTTCCTCGATCCGGTTCTCGTCCGAGGTGCCGTCGAGAGCGATGCCCGTCGGATTGCCGGTCACCTCGTTCCCCGCGACCAGTGCGCCGTCGGTGTTGCGGACGAAGATCCCGGCGAGGAGTTAGCTTCAGGCGCGGACTCCGCGGACGCGAAGTCCGCGGCGACGAGTCCTCGAGGAGAACGCCCGCGCGTTCCTCTGCGCGGAGCCGTTGCTCACCTGAACGCCGGCACCCGCAGCGATCCCGCCGATGTAGAACCCCGCGTCGGTGAACGAGACGCTGTCGCAGCGAATGATCTTGACGCGGCTGCTCTGGAACACGTTGACCCCGTATTCGGCCCCCGGGCACTGGCTCTGCATCAGGATCCACCGCAGCTTCACGTCGGCCCGTCCGACCACGTCCACGGCGTACTCGGCGGCTCCGTTGACGGCGACGTTGTCGATCGTGACGCCGTCCGACGCGATCTCGACGCTGCTCGGGGCGCCGCACCCTCCGTTGATGATCGCCGGGTTCGCGGTCCTGCTGGTCAGCTTTGAGCGGCTTGTCGACGATCACCGGCCTCGTTGAGAGAGTGCCGCCCTCGAGACGGAGGGAGGTCTCCCGGTACCGCCGCAACGACCGCGTCCCGCAGGGGGTGCCGGGGCCTGTGGGCACGGGTGATCACGGCCGCGTCGCGGACGCGCGCTCGCGGGCGCGGCGACGCGGCCGCGACGGCGATCCTCGGAGCGTTGTCGTTTGGCGACGAGAATCCGCCTCGGAGTGTTGTCGTTGGCGACGAGAATCCGCCTCGGGTGTTGTCGTTCATCGCCGATCTCCTGGTTTGACGGACGAGAAGCGCGAGGGGGCGGGTTCTTGATACGACGTGGGTCTCCGGTCCGTCGAGCTCCGGATCCGTCATCCCGGCGCCGGGCAGCAGCGACCGCCGCGGCGATGGGAGCCGGACGCGATCAGAAGCGCGTCGGGGCGGAGCAGCGCGTCCGGAGCCACCGTCCGCAGAAGAAGATCGTTGCCGCTGGCATGGACGCCCGGAATCCGGACCGACCAGGAAGGCGATGGCTGCGGCGATCTGCTTCGGGCCTGCCTGGACCCACCGAGCGGGATCGGTCGGAGCGCGAACGGCGGCGCCCAGCTCGGCAGTGCTCGAAGGCCGCGCTTCTCCAGCATACGGCGTCGCGACGGCGCCCGGCGCGACGGCGTTCAGGCGGATGCCGCTTCCGGCCCACGCCGCGGACGCGGCCCGCCAGGCGAAGCGCGCGAGCGCGAGCCTGGAGGCCGCGCCACACGGCAGGCACTCCGGAGCGCCGCGGCGCGGCCCACAGGCCGCCGCCTCGTCCCCGGCGAGGCACGCCGTCGACCAGGGCCGCGTCCAGGGCCGGGCGAGATCGTCGCCGAGCCGGACGAGATCGCGACGGCGCGGCGGCGTCGCGACCGCCGGCGAGCGCGTACTGCGGAGACCGCCCAGCAGCAGCCCGGCGGCGCCGGAAGCAGTTGACGGCCACGATCTTCGCGGTCGGCTCCACCCGGGGGCCGAGCCCCGCGCAGAGAACCAGGCCGTCGAGCGCGCCCGATGCCGCCTCACGGATCCCGTCGATGAAGCTCCCGCGCGCCCTCCGCAGTCGAGAGATCACGGCGATCACCCTCCGCATCCCGGACGTCGCAGCCGATCACGCCGCGCGCCCCCGCCTCCAGCAGCCTCCGGGTCGCCGCGCCGATGCCCGAGAGCAGAGCCGGTCATCGCAAATCGTTCGCATCGTGTCGGAGCTCCATTTCCTCCAGGATCGATCCTCGGGCCGCGAGCCGCTCCTCGATTTGACAACCGGCACCTTCGCGCCGCAACGGTGGGGATTGGCATGCACCAGAGCATCCAAGAGATCAACGAAGCGGTCGAGCGCGCCTCGGCCTGGGTCGAGACCCCTCCGCACCGAGATCGGCCATACGATCGTCGGCCAGCGCTCATCTGCTCGAGCGCCTGCTCGTCGGCTCTGCTCGCCGACGGGCACGTCCTGCTCGAGGGCGTGCCGGGCCTCGCCAAGACGACTCGCCGTGAAGACGCTCGCGGAGGCGATCCGGGCTCGCTTCCGCCGCGTCCAGTTCACGCCCGACCTGCTGCCCGGCCGACCTCGATCGGCACGCTGATCTACAACCCGCAGCGACGGCGACGTTCATCGACGCAGCAGCGGCCCGATCTTCGCGAACCTCATCCTCGCCGACGAGATCAACCGCGCGCCCGCCAAGGTGCAGAGCGCGCTGCTCGAGGCGATGCAGGAGCGCCAGGTCACGATCGGCGACGAGACGCATCCGCTGCCCGAGCCGTTCCTCGTGCTGGCGACGCAGAACCCGATCGAGCAGGAGGGCACCTACCCGCTGCCCGAGGCGCAGGTCGACCGCTTCATGCTGAAGCTGATCGGTCGACTACCCGACCGCGCGAGGAGGAGCGCGCGATCCTCGACCGCATGGCGCACCTCGCGAGCGCGCCCGTCCGGTCGAGCGCGGTCGTCGAGCCCGCGACGATGCTCGAGCGCGCGCCGCGTCGTCGACCAGCATCTACGTCGACGACAAGGTGAAGGACTACATCGTCGACGCTCGTGCTCGCGACGCGCGAGCCGGCGGCGTCACGGGCCTCGACCTCGCGCCGCTCATCCAGTACGGCGCCTCGCCGCGCGCGACCATCTACGCTCACCGCTCGCCGCGAAGGCGCACGCGTTCCTGCAACGGCCGCGGCTACGTCACCCCGCAGGACGTCAAGAGCGATCGGCCATCGACGTGCTCCGCCACCGCGTCATCGTCACCTACGAGGCCGAGGCCGAGGACATCGGCGCCGACGACGATCGTCCGGCGCGTCTTCGACGGCGTGCCCGTCCCTAGGAGCGGCGCCCGCGCCCGTGCCGGTCGGAACGTCAACCCGAGCGGACTCGCGAGATCCTGGCGAAGGTGCGCCAAGATCGAGATCCGCACGAACCGGCTCGCGTCAGGAGACGTTCGCCGGACAGTACCAGTCCGTCTTCAAGGGCCGCGGCATGGAGTTCGACGAGGTGCGCGAGTACGTGCCCGGCGACGACGTCCGCATCGATCGACTGGAACGTGACCGCCGCGCTCCGGCGCGCCCGTACGTGAAGAGCTTCGCCGAGGAGCGCGAGCTGACGGTCGTGCTCGTCGTCGATGCTGAGCGCCTCGGGCGATCTTCGGCTCGAGCGCGCAGACGCAAGCGGGAGCTGGCGGCCGAGATCGCGAGCGTCCTGGCATTCTCGGCGATCCGGAACCAGGACACGGTCGGGCTCGTGCTCTTCACCGACCGGGATCGAGCATCTACGTCCCGGCGAAGCAAGGGCCGCCGCCACGTGCTCCGGGTGGTGCGCGAGATCCTCGTCTTCGAGCCGGAGCGGACTCGGCACCGACGTCGTCACCGCGCTCGACTTCGTGAACCGCGTGGTCCGTCGGCGCGCGGTCACGCTTTCGTCCTGTCGGACTTCCTGGTCCCGGCGACGGGGCCGACGGGAGCCGGGCGGCTCCGCCGCGGCTCGAGCGAACCGGGGCGCCGTCACGACCTCGTGGCGCTCGCGATCTCGATCCGCGCGAGGGATCTCCCCCCGGTCGGGCGCGTCGTCTTCGAGGACGCCGGAGCGAGGCGAGCCGGTCGAGTCGACACGCGCGACCCGCGCGATCCGCCGCGACTGACGCAGCGGCGGCCGGCGCCGCCTGCGCGGAACGGCTCCAGATGCTGCGCGGCGCCGGTGTCGACGTGCTCGAGCTGGCACGACGGAGCCCATCTCGCCGCGCTGCGGCGCTTCTTTCGAGCCCGGGCGCGACGCGCAGCATGAGCCCGACGGCGACGCCGGCCGCCGCATCCGTCGAGACGGCCACCGACATCCGCGACATCCGCGGCCCGATCTCGATCCGGAACGAGTGGCTCGTGCCGGCGCTCCTCGCGGCTGCGGCTCTGCTGGCTCTCGCACTCGCCTGCTCCTCGCCGTGGCGGCGCTGGCGGTCGCGCCGGCGGACGGTTCGCGTGCCCTCCCGAGGAGATCGCACTCGACCGCCTGAGCAGCCGCGCGGGCCCTCCTCGATCCCGGCTCGCGCCCGCGAGTTCGCGAGCGCCGTGACGAGCGCCGTCCGCTTCACCATGGAGGCGCGCTTCGGCGTCGCTGCGCCGCGGCGGACGACGGAGGAGTTCCTGCAGAACGCGCTCGAGGAAGCGCGCGCCCCCTCGCCGAGCATCGTGCGCTCCTCGCGGACCTGCTCTCGCGGAACGATCTGGTCAAGTTCGCGCGGGCGCCGCTCGCGATTCCGGAGATGGAGGCGATGCTGGCGAGCGATCCGCTTCGTGAGGGACAGCAGCAGCTGCCCTCGCCGACGAGGGGCGCGCGTGATCCGCTTCGCCGACCCCGTCGTGCTCTGGTTGCTCGCTGGCACTCCCGCTGCTTCCGCTCGCCCGCGGACGGAGCGTCCGTGCGGCCGCTCTTCTCTTCCGTCGGCAGACCCTGGTCCGCTCGGTCGGTGGCCGGCCGCGGCCGCTCGGCGGCTGGCTCGGCGCGCTCCGCATTGCTCGCCCTCGGACTCGCGGTCGTGGCGCTCGCACGGCCGCAGCAGGGCTCCGGGGCCGCCGAGGTCGAGGCATCGGGAATCGACATCGTCCTCGCGATCGACATCTCCGGCTCCATGCGAGCTCTCGACTTCGAGCTCGACGGCAAGCGCGCGAACCGGCTCGATGCCGTCAAGGCAGTGGTGCGAAAGTTCATCGAGGCTCGGCCCGACGATCGCCTGGGGATGGTCGTCTTCGCCGGGCCGACCCTATCTCGCGAGCCCACTCACCCTCGACCACGACTGGCTCACCCAGACGCTCGAGCGAGCGAAGATCCGGGATGGTCGAGGACGGCACCGCGGTAGGCTCGGCGATCGCCGCCGAGCACGAACCGGCTCCGTGATCGGAAGGCGAAGTCACGCGTCATCATCCTCTTGACCGACGGCATGAACAACGCGGGCAAGATCTCGCCCCTGACCGCCGCCGAAGCCGCTCGGGCGCTCGGCGTGCGCATCTACACGATCGGAGCGGGGACGGAAGGACGAAGCGCCGATGCCGGTCGCACGGCGCGGGGGACGCGAGCAGATCCGCGATGGTCGCCGTCGACATCGACGAGAAGACCCTGAAGCAGAGTCGCCGACATCACCGGCGGAAGCTACTTCCGCGCTACGGACACGAGCTCTCTCGAGAAGCATCTACGAGGAGATCGACCGTCTCGAGGAAGACGACCGAGCAGATGACGAAGTTCGAGCGCTACCGCGAGCTGTTCTTTCTGGCCGCTTCTCGCGGGGGCTCGCCCTGCTCGGCCTGGAGCTCGCCATGGCGGAGACCCGGCTGCGGAGGTTGCCGTGACCCGCATGTCGACCACCACCGGGCCCGCTCTCAGCGGTCTGGTCGCCAGGGCTCGCGGCCGGCCTCCGGTTTGCGAGCGCGGCCGCCGCTCCCGCTCCGGCCCCACGGCGCCCGTCGATCTCGGTGGCTCGTCTTCCCCGCTCGGCTTCGCCGCGCCGGTCTGGTTGCTCGCCGGCGCCGTCGCCCTCGCCGCGCTCTTCCTCGCGCTCCGCCGCGCCGACCGGCGGCGGCGACGCGACCTGAGCCGGCTCGTCTCGCCCCAGATCGTCGCGGATCTGACCCGCACCGTGTCGCCCGCCGGCGCGCCGTCCGCCGCGGCTTCCTCTTCGCCGGAATCGCGTTCGCCTTCGTCGCGCTCGCCCGTCCCGAGCTGGGATTCACCTGGACCGAGTCGAAGCGCCGCGGCATCGACGTCATGCTCGCGGTCGACGTCTCGCGGGACATGCTCGCCCGCGACGTCTCGCCGAGATCGCTTGACGCGCGCGAAGCTCGCCGTCGTCGACCTCCTCGAGCGCCTGCAGGGCGACCGCGTCGGCTTGATCGCCTTCGCCGGAAGCGCCTTCCTCAGACGCCGCTGACCCTGGACGAGGTCGCGTTCCGTCACTCGGTCGAGGCGCTCACGCCGGGCGTGATCCCGCGCGGCGGCAGCGATCTCGCGAGCGCGATCCGCGTCGCGATCACGCGCCTTCCGCACCGAGAAGAGCAACTTCAAGCTGCTCGTCCTCTGAGCGACGGCGGGGACCTGGCGGGAGATGCGCTCGCCGCCGCGGACGAAGCGGCCGCGGAGAAGGTGCCGCATCTACACCGTCGGGGTCGGGACGCCGGCCGGCAGAGCTGGTTCCCCGACGAAGAGCACCGCAGTCGCTTCGTGGAGGACGAGGGGAAGAATCGTCAAGTCACGGCTCGACGAGGCGACCCTCCGCCAGATCGCCGAGCGGACCGGCGGCTTCTACGCGCCGCTCGGGCAGCGCGGCGGAAGGAGTGACCGGACGTCTACGAGCGGGCGCTCGGCGCCGATCCCCGCCGAGCTCACCTCACGGATGCGGCGTGCTGCCGATCGAGGCGCTTCCAGTGGCCGCTCGCGCTCGCCGTCCTCTGCCTCGTCGTCGAGCCGCTGATCGGCGAGCGCACGCGCGCGCACGCGCGGCGAAGGTCGCTCCAGAAGCGGCCCGGAGAGGCGAAGCGCGTCGCCGCGGCCGGGCTCGCGCTCGCGCTGCTGCTCTCGACCCACCGCGCAGCCGCCGCTCCCACCGACGGCGAGAAGGCGTATCACGACGGTCGCTTCGACGAGTCCCTCGACGCGTATCGCGACGCGGCGAAAGTCCGACCCCGACGACCATCGCCTCCAGTTCAACGTCGGTGCCGCCGCGTACAAGGCCGGCGACTTCGGGGCGGCCTCCGAGGCCTTCGCGCACGCCCTCGCGGCGCGGAGGCCGATCCGGTGGAAGAGCAGAGCTTCTACAACCTCGGGAATGCCCAGTATCGCCTCGGCGAAGCGACCCGGGCCACCAGCCCGCAGAGCACGGCCCAGGCATGGCGGCGAGGCGATCGCCTCCACCGAGGAGGCGATCCGCATCGACGACGCCGATGCGGACGCGCGCTTCAACCGCGACTTCGTCAAAGAAGCTCGAGGGAGCTGGAGAAGCAGCCTCCACAGCCGTCCCCCTCCGCGCGGCCGTCGCCGCAGCCATCGCCCCAAGGATCAGCCGCAGTCCTCACCGGGTTCGTCGCCGCAGCCGAACCAGTCGCCAGAGCGGCTCCCGGGCGGAGGGGCTCCGGCCAGCCCTCTCCTTCCCCGGAGCGACGCCGTCAGCGCGCCGTTGCCTTCGCCCTCCTCCAGCGGAGGGGACGGCAAGGAGCCAGATTGAGCCCCTCTCCCGCCGCGAGCGCCGCGGCATCGCCTCACGCGAAGCCGCGGACGGCAGGCACGCGGGAGGATTCCGGAAGAGGAAGCGAGCAGCCACCGCGAGCCTCGGCCCAGGGAGATGAGCCCGCACGACGCAGCGGACCTGCTCGACTCGCTCGCCGGCGGAGTCGGCGCTGCCTGCGATGGTCGAGGAGGGGCAAGCCTCCCGAGACGGACGGGAGCGCGACTTGGTGAGGACGCGCTCGAGCGGACCCTGCGGCGCGCCGTCGGCCTGTCGTTCCTGCTCGCGGCCCTCGCCCCGCGGGCGGCCAGCGCCGCGACGATCTCCGCCGAGCTCCACCCCGCCGGGATCTCGCTGGGCCAGGACGCGCGGCTCTCGGTCGCGATCGTCGGGAGCCAGAATGCTCCGCGCCCGCGCCTTCCCCCGATCGATGGCCTCGAGATGCGCGGCATCGGTCAAACCATGAGGCATGCAGATCGTGGGGAGGACAGATCAACAGCGAGGTGACGCACAACTTCCTCATCCAGCCGACCCGCGCCGGCAGCTTCACGATCCCCGCGCTCACCGTGACCGCGAGCGGCGAAACCCTCGAGACGAAGCCGCTCGTACCTGCGCGTCCTGCCCGCCGGTCAAGCACCACGCGCACCTCCGCCGACGGCGGACTCGCGGCGCTCGCGCCGGGAGGGCGCCAGCGGCGGCAGATCGCGACGCGCGCCCCCGCTACGCCTCACGATGGTCAGCCTCCCCGACCGCGAGCTCTGGGTCGGAGAGCTGATTCGGTCGAGCTCCGCCTGGACATCCGCGCGGACGTGCAGGTCGTCCGGGTGACGCCGCCGGAGCTTGTCGGGCGGTTCTTCACCCTGACTCCACCGCCCACGGACGAGGAGCCCCCGAAGCAGGTCGTCACGGTGGGAGGCGTCCGCTACGTGCGCTTCTCCCTTCCCGCAGCGCTCGCCGGTGAGCGCCGGTGACCACGATCTGGACCTCTCGGTCACGGCCACCGCGCTCGTCCCCAGCCGAACGCGCGAGGCCTGCTCGACGATCCGTTCTTCGACTCCTTCTTCGGCAACACTCCCTTCCAGGGGCCGACCCGAGCGCCGCGAGATCCCGGTCGCGATGGGGGCCCGGCACGTGAAGGTGCGCGCGCTTCCGGAGAGCGGACGGCCCCCGGATTTCTCCGGTGGCATCGGCCACTTCGAGGTCGCCGCCAAAGCGTCGCCGACGGACGTCGCCGTCGGCGACCCGCTCCACGCTCGAGGTGACCGTCCGGGGAAGGGCAACCTTCGATCGCTTGACGCTGCCGGCGCTCGAATCCGGGACCGAGTGGAAGACCTACCCGCAGGGCGCCAAGGCCGAGACGCACGACGAAGCTCGGCCAGTCCGGGAGAAGACGCTTCGAGCAGGTCATCATCCCCGAGCGCGTCGACGTCGCCGCGGTACCGGCGCGCCGAGCTCTCGTGCTTCGACCGGATCACGGCCGCTACGAGCGGGCGACGACCCAGCCGATCGCCCTCACCGTCAAGCCGCCCCCCTCCTCGAACCTTTGCCGGAGGCGGCTCGAGCACGACCGCCGCGTCGAGCGGTCAGGCGAAGGCGAACGAGTCGAGCGAGTTCGAGATCGCCCCCAATCAGATCGCGCTCGGGCGCCTCCGGCCGAGCCTCGAGCCGCTTCGCGCGCGACGCCGGCTCTTCCTCGCGCTCCAGCTCCTTCCGATCGCCCTCGTCGTCGCCAGCTTCGCGTGGGGCGCGCCGTCGCGAGCGACTCGCCGGCGACCCCGGGCATCAGCGCGCGATCGCGGCGAGCCGCGCAGTGCAGGCGGCGCTCGCGCGGGCGGATCGCGCGGTTCGCGACGGCGACCCGGTGTCGTTCTTCGCGGCGGCCCGGCGGCGCCCTTCAGGAGCGCGTCGCGACCCCGGAGCGCGCCGCGGTGAGCGCCTCACCCAGGACGAGGTCGAGGCCTGCGTCCCGGCCACCTCGCCGGCAGGGGCCACGGTCCGCGAGATCTTCGCGATGGCCGACGCCGTGGCGTACTCGGGAGCACGTCCCGATGCGACCGCTCTGTCCACGTGGCGGCACCGTCTCGTCGACACGGTCAGAGCCTCCCCGCCGGAGGCGCGCTGGCGGTGATGCTCCGGGCCGCGATCGGCGTCCTCCTCGCTCTCGTCCTCGGCGCGAGCGCGGCTTCCGCGGCGGAGCGCACGCGCCATCCGGCGCCCCGGAGGCGACCGCGGCTCCCGTCGCCGTCGCGACCGCGGCGGTCGCCACCGGTGCCGCCGGCTCGAATGCCGAACGCGACGGCCGCGGGCGCTCGCCTCGGCGAACGCCGCCGTCGCCGCCGGCCGGTACGACGAAGGCGATCGCGGGGTTCCGAGCGATCATCGCGGAGTCGGCTACTCGCCGGCCTCCTGTTCGACCTCGGCAACGCGTACTTCCGCGCCGGCCAGCTCGGCGAGGGCGATTCTCTGGTACGAGCGCGCTCGCCTCCTCGCCCAGGCGATGCCGACGTCAGGCGAATCTCCGGCCAAGCCCGGCGCGCCGCGAACCTCCCACCCGAGGAGAGCCGCACTGGCTTCGCTTCGCCGCGGGGGCGAGCGTCAGCTCGCTCGCGATCCTCGCGAGTGTGGCGCGCTCGTCTTCGCGGCCGCGGCGGCGACCGCGGCGAGCGATCGCTCGCGCCGGCCTCCGCGAGGCGGAGCGGCCTCCGGCGCGCGGCGTGACGAGCGCGATCGCGGCGGGCATCGTCGTCGCGGTCAGCGCCGCCCTCCTCTGCGCGACGCGGCTCCGCGACCTCAGGCGCGCCGTCGTCCTCTCGGGCCGGAGGCCACGCCCTCCTGGTCGCCCCTACGACGCCGCGACGGCATCGGGCTCCCTCGACCCCGGCGAGATCGTGGTGATCGACCAGCGCCACCAGGAGTACGCCCTGGTGCGTTCGGCGGGAGGGTCACTCGGGTTGGGTCCGCGGCTCGGAGGTCCAGCGGATCCTCCCGGACTGACGCTCTCCGGGCGGATCCAACATGTCTTCTAGATTTCTAGAATAATATCCATTGAATACTAACGACGAGCGGCCTAGGATAGCTAATCTTGCCCGCCCGTCCGCCGCAGCACGGCCCGAGCGCTTCCGCCCGTCCCTCGACCAGGGAGATCTTCGACCCCGTCGCTCGGGCGCTCGACGTCATCGGGGACCGCTGGACGCTGGTCCTCGTGCGTCAGCTGATCGGCGGAGGAAAGGGTTTCAGCGAGCTTCGCCAGCGGACCGGGATCGCACCTCGCGTGCTGTCGAGCCGCCTGCAGCAGCTCACCCGTGACGGCTTCATCGAGACGCTCAGCGCGGCGGCCGCGCCGCTCTACGGCGTGACCGAGCGCGGCCGCTCGCTCGAGCCGATCGTCGCCTCGCTCGCGCGCTGGTGGATCCATCACGGCATCGAAGACCTGGACATCGATCTCGCCCGCTTCGACGAGACCTCGCCCGCAATCGATCCTCGAAGCCGCTCCCGTTCCTGCTCCGCGAGGAGCGCGCGCAGGATGTGGATCTCGTCTTCGAGATCCGCCTCGAGGGCGAGGGCGGCGGCGTCTGGACCGTCGCGATTCACGACGGCCGCTGCGAGGTGAAACGCGGCTTCGCCGATCGCGCCGACGTCCGCTACACCGCCGACGCGCACGCCTGGTGCGGCGTCGCGCTCGGCGTGCTCGACGCGCGCGACGTCGTCAAGGGCGGCCTCATGACCAAGGACGGCGCGCCCGAGGCGCTCGACCACTACTTCCACCGCGTGTCGAGCCTCGGGGGCTCGGCCCGCAGCCGATCCGCCACTTCCGGCAGAAGGAGTTGACCATGATCTCGTTCGGACCGACCGAGGAGCAGGAAGCCATCCGCGAGGCGATGCACGGCTTCGCCGGAGAGCGCGATGCGACCGATCGCGCGCGACTGCGACGAGGATTCGATCGTGCCCGACGACTTCCTCGAGCAAGTGTGGCAGCTCGGCCTGACGACGACGCAGGTCCCCGAAGCCTTCGGTGGCGATGGCGGGCCGAGCGCTCACCACTGACGAACGCGATCGCTCTCGAGGAGCTCGCCTGGGGGATGCAGCGCTCGCGGTGGCGGCGCTCACGCCGTCGCTCTTCGTGAACGCGCTCCTCGATCACGGCACCGATGACCAGAAGCGGCGGCTCCTCCCCGGCCTCTGCGGAGACCACTTCGCCACTGCGGCTCCCTCGCGATCCTCGAGCCGCGCGCCCTGGCCGACGCCACCCGGCCCGCGACCGAGGCGAAGATGGCGGGCAGCGGCTTCTTCCTCTCCGGCACGAAGCGTCTCGTCCCGTTCGCCGACCGCGCGCCGACACTTCCTCGTGCTGGCGCGCGTGGGCGGCGGGCTCGGCGCCCTCATCGTCGACCGGGATACGCCCGGTCTCCGGATCGCAGGCTCCCGACAAGAACCTCGGGCTCCGCGCCGTTGCCGCTGCTACACGATCGAGCTCGACCACGTGAAGCTCGCGCCCGACTCCCTGCTCGGCGGCGAGCGTGGCTGCGACCTGCGCCGACTCCTCGACACGAGCCGTGCCGCGATCGCGGCGTGCCTCGTCGGCCTCGCGCGCGCCGTCGTCGACTACTGCGATCCCCTACGCGAAGGATCGCGTCGCCTTCGACCGAGCCGATCGCACGGAAGCAGGCCGTCGCCTTCAGCCTCGCGGACGCCCACTCCGAGGTCGAGGCGATGCGCTGGCTCGCGTGGAAGGCGGCGAGCCAGCTCGAGCAGCGCGCGAGCGCGACGAAAGCGTGCTTCCAGGCGTGGAGCTATGCCGGCGAGCGCGGCCTCTGGGTCGCCGACACCGGGATCCAGACCCTCGGTGGTCACGGCTTCATCCGCGAGCATCCCGTCGAGATGTGGTTCCGGAACGCACGCACGCTGGGCGTCCTGGAAGGCACCCTTTCCATCTGAGCGAAGCGCCGACCGACGGAGGAGAACGCATGATCGACTTCAGCTTCAGCGAGAGCGAGACGAGCGGACCATCGAGACCTTGACGCGAAGGAGGCGCTCGTGTGCCGCAAAGTACGCGCGCTACTACGACGAGAACGAGCACGAGTTGCCCCCGACCAGCTTCCAGAGGCGAAGGACTTCGCGCGGCAGCGTCGCCCGCAGGTCGCGGCCAGCGAAGGCCGACTCGGGCCCGGTCGTCATGGCGATGGTGCAGACGATGTACCGCTGCTGGGGCGACTACGCGCGTCAGGTTCAACCAGCCCTGTACGGCGGGCCTCGGCAATGCGGCGCTGCAGGCCGCCGGCACCCCGAGAGCAGAAGCAACGGTGGGGCGACACGCTTCCTGTCGATGGCGATCACCGAGCCGGGCTGCGGCTCCGATCCCTCGCGCCTCACCGCGACCGCCGTGTCTCGACCCCGCGACGAACGAGTGGATCCTGAACGGCGAGAAGATCTTCGTGACCACGCGGCTGTGCGCCGAGCGGCGTCGTGATGTGGGCGACGGTCGACCAGTCGGCGGGCCGCGCCGGCATCAAGTCGTTCCTGGTCGAGAAGGGGACGCCGGGCTTCGAGGTCGCGCAGAAGGAGAAGAAGCTCGGCATCCGCGGCCGACGACACCGCCGCCTACGTCTTCAGCGATTGCCGCATCCCGCGCGACCACCTGCTCGGCGGCAACGAGGAGGTGCAGACGCAGGAGCTCCGGCGGCTTCCGCGGGCGTGATGAAGACCTTCAACATGACGCGTCCCGCGGTGGCCGCGTTCGGCATCGGCATCGCCGAGGCCGCGCCTCGACTTCACCCGCGAGGAGCTCGAGAAGGCGGGCGTCGCGCTCGACGTACGGCGCGGCGATCGGCACGCCGATCGGCGGTGGCCGAGCGATTCCTCGAGCTCGAAGCGCTCCACGAGGCCGCCAAGCTGACCGTGTTCCGCGCCGCCTGGCTCGCCGAGCAGGGCCAGCCGAACAACCTCGAGTCGTCGGTCTGCAAGGCCGACAGGCGGGCACCGCAGTCCGCCAGATCACCCAGGGCGTGCATCGAGATCCTCGGGCCCGATGGGCATCTCGCGCGAGCACCTGCTCGAGAAGTGGGTCGCGCGACGTGCCGCATCATCGACATCTACGAGGGCACCGGACAGATCCAGCGGCTCATCATCGCGCGCGATCTGCTCGGCTACGGGCGGAACGAGGCTGAACTGACCCGACTGCGAGCGCGTCGGCCTTCCGATCAGGGAAGGCCGACGCTGATCTCGCCGTTCAGACCGACCTCCTCGCCCCCGCCGCCGGCGATCGACGGCCACCCGCCTGCCCGCTCCGGCATGCGCCGGCTGCAGCACGGACCATGACGAGGCGAGACGGACGCCCGGCTGGGCCCGCGACGACACACGGAAATCTCCGCGCGGACCGCTCTCTCCGGTTGGCACGAGGTCTGCCTGGAGCGAGGTCCCGGGAGGTACATGACGATGCTGATGGAGATGCCTGGAACGGCGATGATGGCTGGTCTGCTCTCGTTCGACGTCGCGCTCGGCTCGATCCTCGTGGTGACGCTGGTGGTCGTCCTCGCGATCGGTCTCGTGACGCGAGGTGGTCGCCCCGAAGCTGCGAGATCTCGGCGCGAGCTCCGCGGGAGCGGGCGGAGGCCTCGCCGGCTCGCCTCCGCGACCACGCGCCTTTAACATGACGAGCCGAGACCCGTGGAGAACGCAGCGACGAGCGCTCCCGCCGCCCCACCGCCGCGAAAGCGGGACTGGGCCCGCGCCTGGACGGCGCTCCGCGTCCTGATCGCCGATTCGGAGCGCACCGATCAGGTCTTCGAGATCATCGAAGCTCTCGCCGGAAGCTCCTTCGAGCGCTTCGTTCCAGCGATTCAGCTCTGATCCCTCGTCGGCTCTGGCTGCTCCGCGAGAAGCCTTCCCTCCTCGCGGCGCTCTCCGATCGCGACAGGCTGAACGCTCCCCAGCACGGCTCGTTCGGCAGAGCCTACGCCGAGTTCATGGAGGCAGGGTCGAGCTCACCCCCGAGGGGGCCTCGTCGAGGCCGACGGAGATGGCGGCGCGGAACGGTCCCGATCCCACTCCAGCGGATCGACCCCGACCGGCAGTACCTCGGCGACCGCACCCGCGACATGCACGACCTCTGGCATGTGCTTGACCGGCTACGGGCGAGACGAGGCCGGCGAGGCCGCGAATCTCGCCTTCACCCAAGCCACAGATTCCGAACTTCCGGCGTCGGCTGATCCTCCTCGCCGCCGTCGCGATCGGACCGAAGGATCCGACCTTCTGGTGGGCGCGCTATCCTCCTCGCCGCCTGGCGACGCGGAGGACGGCGAGCTCGCTCCTGACCGCAGCTCCCTACGAGGAGCTCCTCCCCTGCCGCTCGACGAGGTGCGCCGGCGACTCGCGATCCCCTCGGCCGACGAGTTCCATCCCGACAGGGATCGTCGTCGCGAGCCGCGCTGCAGACGGGAACGGCGAGGTCGCCTGGCGGCGGATGGACGGCATCGAGATCCGCCGCGCCGCATAAGGCGCCTTCCGCCTCGTCGAGTTGGCGACCGCCAACCGCTGCGTCTCCGCCGACCGGGGTGTGGCGGGGCTCAGGGCGTCCGAAGGGCACCGCCACTCGAGGCGAGCGCTCCTGGCACGCGAGCCTGCACCGCCGGGCGCGCGTCCGGGCTCGCGAGATTCGTCTCCGAGGGGGAGCCGTGAGCGGCGAGCTCGGTCAGGAAAGGAAACCCATGCGGCGCTCCATCCGCGTCCGTTCTCTCTCTCCTTTGCTCGCACCCTCGCCTCCTTCCGCGGCGCTCGCCGGGCCGATCTGCACGACGACCGGTCCGATCGCGATTCCCACCGGAATGGCCGTGACCACAGCGGGCGAAGACGCCGACGGCGACGGCCTCTTCGACGAATCCGAGGACGAGCTCGCCGCCTGCGCGATTCCATTCTACCGCTTCGACAGCCAAGAGCCCGCGCGTCAATCATTCGAGCCGGCGATGCTCCACGCCGGTCTATCCAAACGGCTTCGGAGGGCGGAAAGCTGGTCGTGCAAAGTGGACTTCGCCGAGCTCTACAAGAAGGACGGCGGATCTCATCTTCTGCAGCTTCCCCCAGCCGAACGGCTGCAACGACCACGTCTGGTGACAGCCAGGCGCAGCACCTCCAGCTGAAGGTGATCGGCACGCAGAGCGCGATGATCCTCGATCCGCCGTCGGATCCCGACACCGGCCCCGCGCAGTTCCTCGGCACGCACCTCCTGGTCTTCGCGAGCTGGGGAAAGCACCACCCCTACCACGCCGCTCTGGTCTGCCCCGACCACGACCTCCAGTCTTGCGACTGCACCGGCGGCTGCGGGCTCGGCCACTGGGACCGCGCCGACGGGAAGGGGGACGAGGTTCCATCCGACCCTCGGTGAACGTCGGTCAAGCAGAGTCCTTCGACGCCTGCGCGCTGCCGACCATGACGCCGAACGGATTCCCGAACGACCTCACGTGGCTCGGCTATTCCGGCGACCGCGTCTACGACCCTGCGAGGACCAGTGCGACGACGGCGACGATACCTGTGCCGACGACGATCCACTGTGGACCTCCTTCCGCGACGACGACAGCTCGGTCAATTCCGTGCACGGCATCATCGTGAAGGGCTTCGACGCGACGCCGCTCTTCCTGCGGAGCATCGGCGGCGAGTGCGTCTACAGCAACCAGCCGGGGGCTCGGACGACGACGGCGACGGCATCGCCGACGTCTGCGACGCGTGCCCGACGGTCGCGGACCCCGATCAGCTGTTTCCGCCGCACGACTTTCGACGGCGACGGGATCGCGAACGACTGCGACAACTGCCCCTCGATGCCAACGATCAGAACGATGGCGACCAGGACGGCGGTCGGCGACGCGTGCGACAACTGCCTCTTCGCGGCGAACCCCGACCAGTCCGACCTCGGACCACGACGGCCTCCGGCGATGCCTGCGACCTCGACGACGACGGCGACGGCTGCCTCGACCTGTTCGACCAGCATCCCGCCGACGGCGAGACCGTCATCGGGAGCTATTTCAGCGTGAGCTGCAACCCAGCGAGCGGACCGATCTACGGCTCTGAAGCCGAGGACCCTGACGGCGACGGCGTCCCGAGCTGCGGCGACTGGGACGACGACGACGATGGCATCCCGGACGACCAGGATCCGTGCCTCGACCCGAGGGGACCGGTTTCCTCGAGTGCAGCGAGTTCCGGGATTGCCCGAGTCGGCTCGTGGTGGGACGTCTCTGCCTCGGCGGCGGCTGCGAGGAGTTCCTGCTGAAGCTCGTCGCCGCCGTCAATCCGGATCCGGACGGCGGGCTGGTCTTCGACGACTTCGCGATCGTCGGGAGGACGCTCGCCGTGACACCGCCGCGAGGTCTGTCGGCGGAAGACCTCGCGCGCGTCACTCACCGGCCGCGACGAGGGGTGGCGCATCGAGATCTGGAGCACGCCGTCCGGGCGATCCGGACCGGAGCTCGCCGCCGTCGTCAGCGACGGCGCCCGCGCGGTCGTCGCGGGCGACCTCGGTGGCGCGACTCGCCTCGCGATCACACCGTCGGATGCTTCCGCCGGGACCCCTCGCGATCTCCGGCCTTGTCGAGAAGGGGCTAGACAGCTCGTCTCACTTGCACTTCGGCCGCTCCTCCCGCGTTCCGCCTCGGCGGTCGCGGGCGAGTCGGTTCTACTCGCTCGTCGGGCCGCGGAAGACCGGAGGGCGCTTCTCGCGGTGCGACGCCGCACCTTCGGCCGCGTCCGGGCCTCCGAAGCCGTAGAACTCGAGCGCCAGAGACGCGTCGAAGAGCGGGCCCATCGTCCGGTACCACCCGTTCAGGGCTAGCTTCGATCCACCGGAGCGCGCTCTGTGCGCCGCCGGCGAGCGAGCGGGCGACGCCGAGAGCGCGCTCTTGCACCTCGCCGTCCTCGACGCAGAGCGAGATCCAGCCCGATGCGCTCGGCTTCCTCGCCCGACAGGGTCTCGCAGGTGAGGAGATAGTATTTGGCCTTGGCCATTCCGCAGAGGAGCGGCCAGCAGATCGCTGCGTGGTCGCCTGCGGCGACGCCGAGCCGGGTGTGGCCGTCGATGATCCGCGCGGTCCGACCCACGACCGAGACGTCCGCGAGGAGCGCGGCGACGAGGCCCGCGCCGACCGCGGGGCCGTGGATCGCCGATACGATCGGCTTCGAGCAGTGGATGACGTTGTAGACGAGGTCGCGCGCCTCGCGCAGCACGCGAGTCCGGACGGCGTAGTCCCCGATCACGTCGTCGAGGAGCTCGAAGCTTCCCCGGCCGAGAAGGCCTTTCCGGCGCCCCGCAGCAGAGCGACTCGTGTCTCCGGATCGCGGTCCACCGCAAGCCAGACGTCGGCGAGGTCGCGGTGCATCGGCAGGCTCACCGCATTCAGACCCGGCCCGTCCAGCGTGATCCGCAGGACCCCGGGCTCGGGTCGGTCGAACTTGAGACTCGGAAAGTCGCGCGCGAGGTCAGCCATGGTTCGGATCCTCCCATTCCGGCAGCGGGACGCTCTCCGTCGGGCTGCGCTCCAGTGCTTCCCGCATCGCCGCCGGGAGCCGCTTCACTCCTTGACACTCAGAGCGATCCCTCTGCCTCGAGCAGCGCGGCCGCGAGCCCCGGCCGATCGCCTTGCGCGGCTCGAGAGCGCCTGCAGAGCCAGCCCCGAGCGACGTAGGGATCGCCGCAAGCGAGCTCCACGAGGAAGGCGTTCCGCGCGCTTCCGCTCCGCCTCCGACGCGCCGCGCCTTCGCGGCGGGGAGCTCGGCGAGCTCGAGGTTGGCCTTGGCCAGGCTCGCGCCATCGACAGCCGCGCCGCCCAGCGAGGCGCCGCGGAAGTCGGCCCCCTCGACGTCGGCGCCCTCCAGCTTCGCTCCCGTCAAGTTCGGCGCCCTGGAGCGAAGCGCCCCGCAGATTCGTCCGCCCGAGATCGGACTTCTGGAGGTTCGCGCCCTGGAGCTGAGCGCCCGAGAGATCGAGCGCCGCCGAGCTTCGCCCCGGTGAGATCCGCGCCCTGCAGCTGGGCTCCCTGGGCGATCGTGCCGACGAGGCTCGCGTTCCCGAGCCGCGCCGCCTGCAGCCGCGCCGACGAGAGGTTCGCGCCGATCGCAGCGTCGCCGACCAGAGCGAGCTGCCCTGCATCTGCGCCCATTGCAGGGCCGTATTCCGGAGAATCGCCTCGTCGAGGAGCACTCCCTGCATCTGCGCCCAGCGCAGGTCCGCGCCCGAGAGCTCCGTCAGAGGTCATTCCGCTGCCGTCGCGGCGCAGAGCGAAGGTCGAGCTTCGGCAGGACGGCGTTGTAGAAGTTCCCGTGCCGGAGATCGCGCCCCTGGAGAAGTTCAGCGGTGACACCTTGCCGAGCTTCCAGCTCGCGCTCGTCGACGCCGCCATCGCGCAGGGTATTGATGACCCTCGGCCGGCAGCGGATTGGTCGGCGCACCTTCTCGCTGAGGTCGAGGTTTCGTCTCTCCGAACCAGAGCCCGCTTTCCCGGCTCTTCCCCTGGAATCGTGAGCAACGACCAGACAGAGGAGGATGCTCAGTACCGCAGACGAGGCCCACGAGGTTCTGTCACGGAGAGCGAGACGCCACAGCTGGAGACGCCAACCTCGTCGCTGAACCGGACGCCGTCCCCGGGGAGAGCTGCGGCCAGAGGGAAGAAGTCAGAGCGCGTCGATGGCGACCGCCAGGTCGATGGAGCCAGGTGGCGCCGACGGCTGTGGTAGGGGAGGAAGCGGATCTGCGTCCAGAGGCAGCAGCATGAGCGGCAGCGACGACCGCGGTCAGCCACATGATCAGACCCGAGAGCGCGTGCAGCGAACGCGACGATCCTCCCCTGTCAAGTACTGGACGTAGTAGAAGTTCGCGAGCCGATCGGTCAGGAGCGTCCGCTGATCCTCCGGCAGATCGCCGACCCGGTGCTCGAAGCGCGCGAGCTTCGCCGCGAGCGTCGAGAGCTGGAGCAGCAGGTCCGCGTGGAGGAGCACCAGCAGCCAAGGGGCGATCGTAGAAGCCGAACGCGGCCTCTGATCGGGATCTCGCGCGCTCAAGAGCGGCTAAGGTGACGGGGCTCGACCGCACCAGCATCTCGTCGGTCGTCGAGGCGATCGTGACCGAGATGTAGCGGCGACGGTGAGAAAGCGTGAAGAATCGCGCGCTGACCGAGCTGGCGCGCGTCGTTTGACCGCGCCGAGCTGCTTCTCGGCATCCTGACCGACGACCGTCCGACAAGGCGCTCGTCCTGCTCAGCTTGAGGCGCTGCGCCGCGGCGTCTCCTCGAGGATGTCCGCGAGTGGTGAGACGGCAGAAGGCCCGCGTGCCAGCTCGGCCACGGCGCGGTCGAGATCGCGCCCACGCGCGGGTCGCACCCGGGGGAGCCGTGACGCCAGTCGAGCTGGGCGACGATCATGCCGAGGTCGATCCCGGCCGGCTCCCGGGCGAGCACGTACGCTCCGCCGCATCCCGGAGACCTGCACCAGGAACCCCGACGCCTCGAGCTGCCGCGGCGACCTCCTCGACGGCGGCCCGCGGCATTGCCGAGCTGGACGCCAGATCCTCGACGGTGATCGGCCCGCGACCGCCGCGGGAAGCTCTCGCCGCGCGCAGCAGGATCGCGAGGCCGGCCGCCCACGGCGTCACCGACTGCGTCGCCGATGACTCGGCGCTCGGCGCCTCTGCTCGACGACGACCACGAGCTCGGCGCAGACCAGCACGACGAGCCAGCTCCAGTAGATCCACAGCATCACGACGCGGGATCTGCGCGAGCGCGCCGTAGAGCAACGTCCAGTTCGCCGCGGCGAGCTGGAACTTGACGTAGGTCGCACTGCACCGAGCTGCAGCGCGACCGCGGCGATCAGCCCGCGCCGTCAAGATCGCGCGAAAGTTCGGCCGGCGATTGGGCATGACCGTGTACAGGACGCGCGACCGCGACGAGTTGAACGCGATCGGCACGAGGCGCAGGAGCTGGCCGTCGTCGCGGGGCGACGGTGGGCTCCTCGAGAAGCCGCATGAGGACGGACCGCTCCTGGACGAACGACGTCGGCGCCCATCGCGCCGACGAGCAGGAACGGGGTGACCAGGAAGACGCTCAGGTAGTCGGCAGCAGCCGCCACCATTCGCGTCCGCGCCGGACCCGCCAGACGCGGTTGAAGGTGGCCTCGATGCCGCCGAGCAAGCCGTAGGCGGTAGAGGAGCAATGCGGAGCCCGGGTCGATCAACCCCGACTGCGCATTGACGGAACGAAGTCGACGATCGAATCCCGGTCGCCGTCGGGTCGACGGTGAACATCTGACCAGGGCGTCGAGGCGGTCCTCGACGCCGCCGAGCGCCTTCACCATCGCGGAAGATCAGGGCGAGCAACGGGACGATCGAGAGCAGGGAGTAGTAGGTCAGCGCCCCGGCCCGCACGAAGATCTGTCCCGGCAGCGCGCGGCGCCCGACCGCCGAGAGGACGGCGCTCATCCGAGCGGGCAGCGAGGTGCGTGGCGATGGTCCTCGTCCGACATCGCGCGCTTCTCTCCTTCGCACACCACCAAGGTGGCTCCAGCGAGCGCCGGGGCTGTCTGCGATTTTGGGACAGCGCGCCCGCGATCGCGTACCCTCTGCGGAAGATGCCGGTGCCGAGATACTGGGCCGCCGAGATGGGCGGGCTGAAGACAGTGAAGACGGAGAGCGATCGACCCGCTAGGAGGCTGCCCGATTGGACGGGATGATCCACGAGGAAGAGCAGATCGCGAAGAGCGCCCAGCGAAGCGAGCTGGGTCGAGGAAGCGATGCTCGACCGTCCCATCCACGCGAGCTTCCGACCCTCCCGCTCGCCCTCAGTGCGTCTCGCCGCGGCACGAGCCTCCGTCACAGCAATCGAGCGCATGGTCGCGGAGAAGATCGGCTGCATCCCGATCGTCGAGCGGCGACCGGCTCGTCGGCGTGTTCACTGAGCGCGACGTTCTGACGAAGGGGTCGTCGATCGCCCCATCGATCTGGAGCGCACCCCGTCGGCAGCAGCTGATGACGAAGGACCCGGTGGCTGAGCCCGGACGAGCTCGCTGGCCTACGCGCTGAACAAGATGACGGTGGGCGGCTTCGGCACGTGCCCTGACCGACCCCGAAAGTCGCCCCTGGCGGGTCTCGTCAGCATGCGCGACATCGTCGAGTACATCGTCGACCCTCTTCCCGCCGCAGCGTCCTGACGCCGCCGCCGTCGCCCGAGCTCAGCATCTCGTCGGACTGGCTGCGAAGGGGCCTGACCCGCCGCGCTCCGATCGATCTCCCCAGCGCCAGGCGAAGACCGGTTGCTCTGAAGTGCGCGACCCGGGTGTCGCGACCGTGAGAGCGACCTCGCGGAGCCGGTGAGGATCGCGGCGTCGGGGCGTGACTGCGTGCCGACGAGCGGAATCGAGATCACCGGGCGATCGCTCGCGGGATGCGCCGCAGCCGGGGCACCCCGGGAGCGTCGAGAAGAGCGATCGGAACGCGATGGACCCTCGGCGACCTCCGCAGGGTCGGCTTCGAGCCGCACGCCCCGGCCCCCCACACGACGACGGGCGTGATGACGAACCCGGAGCGCGTCGGATAGTCGTCGAAGCCCCGATCGCCGCGTCGGGACCGAGCGAGAGCCACAATCTCTTCGCGGAGCTCGCAGCGGCGTCGCAAGCGCGTTCCTCCCGGATCGAGCCGCCCTCCGGGAGCGCCACTGTCCGCCGAGGTTCCCGAGATGAGAGGCGCGGCGGGTCAGGATGAAGCAGGCGCGGCCGTCGCGGTCGTCGATCGCAGCGAGCGCGACGGCTGCGGCGCGGCGCTCGTCGAGCGCGCACTCGCTGCGCTCGAAACCGGGCGAGGTTCGCGGCGATCCGCGCCTCGAGCGCGAGCGAAGATCATCCGCCGGCATCGGCGCAGCGCCGCACGGACCATCTCGACCAGGGCGACGCGAGTCTCGTCCGGAGTCCTCACCTCGCGCGGAAAGTTGATGCGGAGATCGCGTCTTCCTCGCCGACGCGAGCTCGCACTCGAAAGCCGAGCCGGTCGACACCGAGCCATCCTGGCTTCCGCCGCCTCGACCCCGCTTAGCGGCGGCGTAGAGGACGAGCGCGTCGGCGTGGTCCTCGTTCATGTGGCGGAGCACGGCCCGGCGCCGCGGCGATCAGAGGATCCGGCTCCGCCGCTCGATAGGGCCCGGGTCGACCCATCCCATCACCCCGAAGCCCGCGACGAAGTACACGTCGAGGCGGTGTCAAGCGGTGGAAGCGGAGTCGGCGAAGTCGACCCAGGTACGGGCCTCCGGATTGCGCTCGAGATACGCGTCGCGGAGCGCCGGTGTCTCCCGCCTCGGGCACCCCTCGACGGTGCCGAGCAACGTCACCCGAGCTTCCGCCTGGGATGGTCGTGCGCCGCCGCAGCTCGGAAGGATCAGCAGGCTGGCGCGCTGGTCGGCCTGCAGGTTCCGAGCGTGCATGGCGAGGGTGGCTGATCAGGAGGATCGGCGAGCCCTCGGCGTCGGGTGCGTAAGGCGCATGACCGAGCCAGCAGGGAAGCCGACGAGACGCTGCGAATGGGTCGACAGCACTCCGGTCCCGCCGCGTGCACCAGGTTCTCGCCTGCTCCGCAAGCGGAGGCGACTCCGGACCTGGACCACCCTGCCCCATGCGCGGCGACGTCTGGCTCATCGGCCTCCACCCTAGCGATCGGTTCTCGGCAGAGGAAGGACCTCGCGCGGCTGCGGGAGCTGGCGGCGAGCGCCATGTGCGGGTCCATGGCGAAGAAGACCGTCAAGTCCGAAGGCGAGTGGCGACGCGAGCTCGCTCCCCGAAGCAGTTCGCCGTCTGCCGCAGAAGGAACCGAGCGCGCGTTCACCAGGCGCTACTGGGACCGCCGCGAAGCGGGCGCCTCGCTGCGCGGCCTGCGGAGCGGAGCTATTCGACTCCGCCACCGGGGTCTCGACTCGGGCAGCGGCTGGCCGCGGCTTCTGGCAACCATCGACGAGTCGCAGATCGAGACCGAGGACGACACGAGCCACGGGCATGCGCCGCACCGAGGTGATGCGCCGCGTGCATGGCTCACCTCGGTCACGTCTTCCCGATGGCCCGCGGCCGACGGGGCTTCGCTCTGCATCAACTCGGTGAGCCTGGACTTCGACAGGAAGAGGAGTGATCGCGTAGGCGGACGCGGATGCAGTGCCCGACGTGCGAGACCGAAGTGGACGGCGGCGCGACGCGCTGCGACGGTGCGGGGTTCGCTGCCGCGGGAACCCGACGGCACCCCGCCTTCCGGAACGAGGTCCATTCGCCACCCGGCGCTCTGAGGAGAGGCGAAATCGCTCACCGTCCTGTTCGTCGACATCCAGGACTCGATGGTCCTCGCCAGCCGTCTGGGAGAGAGATGGCACGCGCTGCTCGATCGCTTCTTCCGCGTCGTGACGGGCGCGATCGCGCGCTTCGGCGGCACCGTCAATCAATACCTGGGCGACGGCGTGATGGCCTCTGTCCGGGCGCCGCTCGCCCAGGAGGATCACGCCCGCCGCGCCTGCGGCTGCCCTGGCGCTCCGCAGGAGCTGCGCGCCTTCGGCGAGGCCCCCTCGCGCGGGATCGCGGAGATCCGATCTCAAGGTCGCATGGGGATCAACTCGGGCGACGCGGTCGTCGGCCGGATCGGCCACGATCTCAGGCGCGACTACACCGCCCAAGGCCGGACGGTCGGCCTCGCGAGCGGATGCAGCGCGTGGCGCCCGCCGGAGAAGCCGTCATCACGGCGGACACCGCAGCGCTCGTCGAGGGCTTCTTCGACGTCGAGAGCCTGGGCGAGGTCGAGGCGAAGGGTGCCGGCGCTGGTCCATGCGCTCCGCCACGATCGGCCCCGGCCCGAGGCGACACGGCTCGAGCGGTCTCGGCGCCGTGGGCTCTGCGGTTCGTCGGTCGACGAGCGCGAGATGGCGACGCTCGACGCTCTCGCGACGAGCGCGCGCCCCGGGCGCGGTCGAGATCGTCGGGATCGTCGGCGCGGCGGGCGTCGGGAAGAGTCGGCTCTGCCAGGAGTTCCGGCGAGACGCCGCGCGCGACGGCTGGGAGGTCTACGGGGCGCACGGCCTCGCGCATCGAAGAGAGGTCGCGGGCCTCGCGCTCGGAGAGCTCGCGCGAAGCTTGCTCGCCGGCACCACCTCCACCGACCTGCGCTCGAGCGCGCCGGGAGAGACGCCCGTCCCGGAAGGGCCGCGGCCGCTCGACGACGACGCTGTCCTCGCGCCCGAATCGGGAGCTCCGCCCGAAGGCGACGCGCCCGCGCTCGCACAGGCGCTCGCCCGCCGCGTCCGCGAAGCCGCGGACACGACCTCGATCGTCCTACTGCTCGATGATGCGCACTGGATGGACCCGACCAGCCTGACCGCCCTCGAGCAGATCGTCGCCGCGGGCGGCGAGCTCTGCCACCCTGGTGCTGATCAAGCTTCCGGCCTCGGCTTCGGCGCCCGGGGCCCGCCGTTCGACTACCAGCAGATCGCGCTCCTGCCCTGGACGAGAGCGCCTGCCAGGCGCTCGTCGCCGAGCTGCTCGGAAGCCACCCCCTCGCTCGATGCGCTTCCGGAGCGCCTCCGCGAGCGCGCCGCCGGCAACCCGTTCTTCCTCGAGGAGATGGTGCGGGCGCTCGTCGACGCCGGTACTTCGGCGGCGAACGCGGCGATCGGCGGCTGGTCGGTTCGATCGAAGCTCGACGCCCTCGCCGTCCCGAGCGACGTCGCGCGCGCTCCCCGCGGTTCGGATCGACCACGCCTCGCCGAGCGCGACAAGCACGTCGTCGAGGCGGCCGCGGTGATCGGGCGGCGCTTCGTCTTGTGCCGGTGCTGGCGCGGGTGGGCCGCGCTGCCCGGAGGACGAGATCGACGCGTCGCTCCGCGCGCTCGAGCGCCGCCGAGCTGCTCCGGACGAGAGGTGGCGACGGGCGGCAGGCGCAGCTTCGAGCACCGCGCTCGTCCAGGAGGTCGCCCTACCGCTCGCAGCTCGCCGGGAAGCGCCAGCGCCGCCACGTCGCGGTCGCGCGCGCTGCGAGGAGCTCTTCGCCGACCGGCTCGGCGAGACGGCGGCGCTCGTCGCACATCACTGGGAGGCCGCGGGCCGCGCGTCGACGGCGCGGCGCTGGCACCGACTCGCGACTCTCCGGTCACGTGGGTCCAGCCGCGCCGACATCTCCTGAAGCGCGGACAGGAGGAGGAAGTGTGGAGACGGTGCACTACGACCTGTTCGTGATCGGTAGCGGACCGGCCGGCCAGAAGGCGGCGATCGCGGCCGCCAAGGCGGAAAACACGTCGGCATCGCCGACGGAAAGCTCCGGCTCGGAGGGACGTGCCTCCACACCGGAACGATCCCGGCAAGACCCTCCGCGAAGCGGTAGCTCTACTTCTCCGGGTATCGCCAGCGCGACTTCCACCTCTCCACCGAGGGCAGCCGGCGGCGGATGAACGCCTCGGCGACCTCGGGGCTCGGGTCCGCCTCGTGTTGAGCCGCGAGCTTGAAGTGTTGCGCGAGCAGCTCTACCGGAACCGCATCGACGTCCCACGAAGGACACGCCCGCTTCCTCGACCCGCGCACACCGTCGAGGTGGACGAAGGCGGGACGGCGACCCGCGTCAATGCCGACTTCTGTGCTCATCGCGTGCGAGGCGCGGCCCCGCTCACAGCGCCACCGTGCCACTCGACGGCCGCCAGCATCCTCGACTCGGATCAGCTCCTCGACGGCAGCAGCCGCGGTCACGACCAGGAGATGGCGCAGTCGCTCATCGTGGTCGGCGCCGGCGTGATCGGCATGGAATACGCGTCGATGATGTGCGCGCTGGGCGCCGAGGTGACGCTGATCGACGGCCGCGGAGACATCCTCGAGTTCGTCGACGCGGAGATCCTCGAGGCGCTGCTGTACCACATGCGCTCGAACGGAGCGACGTTCCGGCTCTCGGCGAGAAGGTCACCGGCGTCGACATCGACGATCGCCATCGCGTCGTCGCCGCGCTCGAGAGCGGCAAGCGCGTCGCCGGCGAAGCGCTGCTCTACACGGTCGGAAGGGTGTCGAATACCGACGACCTCGGCCTCGAGAACATCGGCCTCGCTGTCGACGCTCGCGGCCGCCTCGCCGTCGACGAGGCCTACCGCACGTCGGTCGAGCACATCTACGCTGCCGGTGACGTCATCGGCTTCCCGCCCTCGCATCGACTTCGATGGAGCAAGGGCGGATCGCCGCCTGCCACATGTTCGGGATCCCGGCGCAGCACACGCCCGAGCTCCACCCCTACGGGATCTACACCATCCCCGAGATCTCGATGGTCGGGAAGACCGAGCGCCAGCTCACGGCCAGAAGATCCCCTACGAGGTCGGCATCGCGCGCTTCGGAGGAGCTCGCTCGCGGCCAGATGATCGGCGATCGGACCGGCCTCGCTGAAGCTCCTCTTCGATCCGAAGTCGCTCGCGATCCTCGGCGTGCACGTGATCGGGGACGGCGCGACCGAGCTCGTGCACATCGGACAGACGGCAATGGCGCTCGGGGGCACCGTCGAGTTCCTGCGCGACGCGGTCTCTCAACGCTACCCGACTCGCCGAGGCCTACAAGGTCGCCGCCCTCGAGGGCCTGAACCGCCTCTGACGGCCGAGCGCCGCGGCGCGATCCCTCGCTTCCCGACTCGGGAGCGCTAGCGCCGCGGCAGCTCGAGAGTGAAGAGCGTCCCCTGCCCCGGCGCGCTCTCGAGCCGGATTCTCCCGCCGTGGGCCTGACGATGTCGCGCACGATGGCGAGGCCGAGCCCTCCGCCGCCAGCATCCCCCGCCTGTGCCGACCGGGCGTAGCGCTCGAAGACCGCGCTCCCTGCTGGTCGGGCGGAATCCCCGGGCCGGTGTCGCCCACCGACAGGCAGAATGCAACCGTCGCTCGGCGCCGCGCGGAGGCTCACCTTGCCGCCCCGCGGCGTATAGCGGAGCGCATTGGCCGTCAGATTGGAGAGCGCCCACGGAGCTTCGTCTCGTCGCCGAACATCGGGCCCACGACCTCGGACGACGTCTCGAGCGACACATCCTTCTCCCGCGCCTGCTCCGCGAAGATGCGCTCCACCCTCTCTCAGCACCGCCGCGACGTCGATCTCGCTGCGGTCTACCGCGATCGCGGTGGTGCGGCTGAGGGCGAGATCGAAGAAGCGCCGGAGCCAGTCCTGCAGGCGCACGACGTCGTCGTGCGCGGCGCTCAGGAGCTCGCGTTGCTCCGGATCCAGCTGGTCGCCGGACTGCTGGAGCAGGTCGATCGCGCCATGCGCGAGCGACGTGATCGGCGTGCCGAGCTCGTGCGACGAGCGTCGCGACCGAGGTGCTCGCGCCGGCTTCCCTGATCGCGGAAGTAGGTCGACGTCTTGAAGGGCGAGAATGAGGCCGGCCGGCTTGCCCTCGCGCGTCTGGAAGGGCGTCGGGCGCAGCACGAAGTGGTGATCGCGCCCCCGCAGGAAGAGGGCGATCTCGACACGCGATGTCCTCTCGCTCGGGATTCCGCTCGAACTCGCGCGACCGCCTCGCGGACGCGGAGGTAGTGGGGATGCAGGCTCGCGAGGTCGTCGAAGCGGGCGCCCGAGCACCTCTTCGCGGTCGACCTCGAGGATCGCGCAGGCGACCTCGTTCACGTGCATGACGACGCCGTCGGGATCGAGGACGACGAGCCCGTCCTCGATCGCCTCCATGACCGCTTCGGTCTTGGCCTTCTCCTCGAGGACGACGTCGATGCGGGTCCGCTCGATCGCGATCGCCGCCTGGCAGCGCCATCGCCTGGAGGAGCTGGCGGCGTTCGAGCGGCAGCGAGCGGTCCGTCCCGTCGCGCACCCGCACAGCCACGACGCCGACGACACCGCGCGCGGTGTCGAGCGGCTCGAAGAGCCACTCGCCGCCGGGCAGCGTATCGGTGCCCGGTCCGGCGGCCTCGTCGTACTGCCGGACCCACGCCGCGGCCGCCAGCTCCGCCGGCAGGCTCAGCTCGACTCCTCCGGATGGCTCGCGCGGAGGAGCAGCCGCTCGCCCTCGGGCAGAAGGAGCGCTACGTCCGCGCGCAGGAGCTCGCCGATCTGCGCTGCCACGCGAGCGGCAGCAGGTCCTCGATGCCGATGGCGGCGGCGATCTGGCGGCTGAAGGCGTAGAGAGCCGACGTTCGAGCTTCTCGGTGTCGCGCCGCCTCCCGCCTCGTCGCGCGCGCGCGCCGGTCAGGTTGCTCACCAGCGCGGCGACGATGAGGAAGACGAGCATCAGGACGACGTCGTGCGGCTTCGTCACCGTGAACGTGTAGATGGGGTCGACGAAGAAGAAATCGTAGACGAGGAGGCTCAGCGCCGAGGCGGCGAGGGACGGGGCCGAGGCCGCGCCACACCGCCGTGAACAGGACGCCGGTCAGGAAGACCATGGCGGGATCGGGGAGCCGAAAGAGAAAATGCAGAAGCGAGGCCGCCGCGGTCGCCCCGGCGACGAAGCCGGCGGCCGTCAAGTGAGCGCCAGGGCGAGACGGCGGCGGCGCGCTTTGCGGCCGTGCGAGCGCCCCCGGCTCGCGCTCTCCGATGATCAGCCGGACCGTCGATGTCGCCGCTCTTGCGGACGAGATCGTCGACGGGCGATCGCCGCAGGAGCTCTCGCCACCAGGCTCGGAGCGGCTTTCCGACGATCAGCTCCGTGACGTTGCGGCTCTGAGCGTACTGCACGACCGCGGTCGCCACCTTCCGGCCCGGGATCGTCACCGGCTCGCCCCCGAGTCGCTCCCGCGAGGCCCAACGCTCGCACGACCCGCTCTCGCTCGGCCTCGTGGCCGACGGTGAAAGCTCGCCGTCTCGACGAAGACCAGCCGATCCACTCGGCGCGTCGTGCCGTCGCGATGCGACGCGCCGCACGCACCAGCCGCTCGGCGAGGGGTCCGTCGCTCACGCAGACCATGATGCGCTCGCTCACCGCCCACGGTCCGGGGATGGCGTGCACCTGCATGTAGCGCTGCACTTCGTCGTCGACGCGCTCCGGCGGCGTGTCGCAGCGCCAGCTCGCGGACGGCGCCGTCAGATTGCCCGGCTTGGTAATTCTCGATGGCGCCGCTGAGCCTGTGCCGGGACGTAGACCTTTCCGTCGCGGAGGCGCTTGATCAGATCCTCGGGCGGCAGATCGATGAGCTTGATGTCGTCGGCGCGCTCGAGGATCACGTCCGGCACGGTCTCCCGCACCCGCACCCCGGTGATCCGTGCAACGACGTCGTTCAGGCTCTCGAGGTGCTGGATGTTGACGGTGGTGTAGACCTCGATGCCGGCGTCGAGGAGCTCCTCGACGTCCGAGTAGCGCTTCTGGGGTGACGGCTGCCGGGCGCATTCGTGTGCGCGAGCTCGTCGACCAGGACGATCTCGGGGTGGCGCGCGGGGATCGCGTCCAGGTCCATCTCCTGGAGACCTGGCCGCGGTACTCGAGGCGGTGCTTCGTGAATGACCTCGAGGCCCTCGAGCAGCGCTTCGGTCTCGGCGCGCCCGTGCGTCTCGACGACCCCGACGACGACGTCGCACTCCTTCGCGCTTCGCGCTCGCGCGCCGCTTCGAGCATGGCGTAGGTCTTCCCCACGCCCGGTGCGGCGCCGACGAAGACGCGCAGGCCGAGTGCGCTCGGCACGCGCGGCCTCGAGAGGAGGGCATCGGGCGACGGCCGCGCCGGCTCCGGCGCTGTCGCGGACGGTCACCGCGCCGACGCGTCAGAGCGAGGTTGAGCTCGAGGACGTTGACGCGCGGCTCGCCGAGCAGGCCGAGGAATCGCCCCTCGGTGTGCTCATCGACCAGCCGCTTGCACGGCGGCGGGTCGAGTGCGCGCGCCTGCGCGTACCCGGGCCACCTGGTGGACGGGCGCCGGCCGGGGTGACGTGCGGGTCGAGCCCGCTCGCGGAAGACGTGACGAGATCGACGGGGACGGGCTTGCGGTGCTGCGGATCCGCACTCACCAGCGCGTCGACTCGAGCGGTGCACTGCATCGGAGAGCGGGCCTTGTTCAGCGGCCCGTAGTTCGACCCCGACGAGGCGGCCCCATTGTATCCGCGTCGGCGACGTCGCCGAGAGACGGCTCCAGAAGTACTTGGGATCGGTGAAGCCCTGCCCGATGAGGGAGGACCCCACGACCTTGCCGTCACGCGAGAGAAGGCTGCCATTCGCCTCGCCCGGGAACGCGACCTGGGCGATGCCGGTCACGACCAGGGGATAGATCACGCCCGTCACGACCGTCATCGCGATCAGCATGAGCACCGCGCTGCGAGCTTCTTTCATCATCGACATCCTCCTGAGGCCTCGAATCACACGAGGCCGAGCGCAGACCAGGACCACGTCGACCGCCTTGATCCCGATGAACGGCGCGATGATACCGCCCACCCCGTAGATGAGCATGTTGTCGCGGAGCAGCGTCGCGGCGCCGAGCGGCGCGATAGCGCACGCCGCGCAGCGCGAGCGGGATGAGCGCGATGATGATGAGCGCGTTGAAGATCACGGCCGAGAGGATCGCGCTCTCCGGCGTCGTGAGGCGCATGACGTTGAGCGCGCCGAGCACCGGGTAGGTCGCGGCGAACGCCGCGGGGATGATCGCGAAGTACTTGGCGACGTCGTTGGCGATGCTGAAGGTCGTGAGCGCGCCGCGCGTCATCAGGAGCTGCTTGCCGATCTCGACGATCTCGATCAGCTTGGTCGGGTTCGAGTCGAGGTCGACCATGTTGCCGGCTTCCTTGGCCGCCTGCGTGCCGCGTGTTCATCGCCACCGCGACGTCGGCCTGCGCGCAGCGCCGGCGCGTCGTTGGTGCCGTCGCCGGTCATCGCGACCAGCGTGGCCGCCCGTCTGGTACGTCGCGGATCAGCGCGAGCTTGGCCTCGGGCGTCGCCTCGGCGAGGAAGTCGTCGACGCCGGCCTCGGCGGCGATCGCGGCCGCGGTGAGCGGATTGTCGCCGGTGATCATCACCGTCTTGATGCCCATCTGGCGCAGCTCGGCGAAGCGCTCGCTGATGCCGCCCTTGACGACGTCCTTGAGCTGGATCACGCCCGAGCACGTCGCGATCCCTCCGCGACCACGAGCGGCGTGCCGCCGCTCGCGCGCGATCGCGTCGACGCTGGCGCCGGACGGCGCCGGGAGTGATCCGCCCAGCTCTCCGCACGAATCGCTCGATCGCCTGCGGCGCCCTTGCGGATCTCGCGACCGTCCAAGTCGACGCCGCTCATGCGCGTCTGTGCGCGTGAAGGGCACGAACGTGCGCGCCGATCGCGTGGATGTCGCGCTCGCGCAGGCCGTGCTCGCTCCTTCGCGAGCACCACGATGCTGCGGCCCTCCGGGGTCTCGTCGGCGAGCGAGGCGAGCTGCGCCGCGTCGGCGAGCCTGCCAGGCGTGACGCCGTCGGCCGGGAGAAGGCCGTCGGCCTGGCGGTTGCCGAGCGTGATCGTGCCGGTCTTGTCGAGCAGCAGCACGTCGACGTCGCCGGCCGCCTCGACCGCGCGACCGGACATCGCGATGACGTTCGCCTGGATCATGCGGTCCATGCCGGCGATGCCGATCGCCGAGAGCAGCCCGCCGATCGTGGTCGGGATCAGGCACACCAGCAGCGCGACGAGCATCGGTGACCGTGACCGGCGCTGCCCTGACCGGCGTCGTTCACGGCGAAGACGGAGAAGGGCAGCAGCGGTTACGGTCGCGAGCAGGAACACGATGCGTGAGCGCTGCGAGCAGGATGTTGAGCGCGATCTCGTTCGGGGTCTTCTGGCGCTTCGCGCCCTCGACCATGGAGATCATGCGGTCGAGGAAGGTCTCGCCGGGGTCGCTGGTGATCCGCACCACGAGCCAGTCCGAGAGCACACGCGTGCCGCCGGTCACGGCGCTGCGGTCGCCGCCGGCCTCGCGGATGACCGGGCGCGCTCTCGCCGGTGATCGCGCTCTCGTCGACCGACGCCACCCCGTCGAGGATCTCGCCGTCGCATCGGGATGAAGTCGCCGGCCTGCGACCAGGACGCATTGATCCTTGCCGACGGCGCATCGTCGTCTGCGCGGTACGCACCTCGTCGGATCGAGAGGCGCCGTTGCTCGGGACTCGCTCGAGCTTCTTCGCGATCGACGTCGCGCGCGAGCGCGGCGCAGCGCCTCGGCCTGCGCCTTGCCGCGGCCCTCGGCCATCGCCTCGGCGAAGTTCGCGAACAGCACGCGTGAACCACAGCCAGACGGCGACGGCCCGAGGATGAAGCCGGCCGGCGCCTCGCCGTGGCCGACCAGCGCCTGACACCACAGAGCGCCGTGGTGAGGACGCTGCCGACCAAGACGACGAACATGACCGGATTCCGGCACCTGGTGCCGCGGATCGAGCTTCGCGAACGAAGTCGACGAGCGCGCGCCGCGGACGATCGCGGATCGAAGAGCGGACGGGCGTCTGGCTCTGTGCTCATGGTGGACCTCCGATCACGCGATCGTCATCAGGTGCTCGACGATCGGGCCGAGCGCGAGCGCCGGGATGAACGTGAGCGCGCCCGACGATGATCACGACGCCGACCAGCAGTGACGACGAACAGCGGCGTGTGCGTGGGCAGCGTGCCCGCACTCGGCGGACGTGCTTCTTCGCGGCGAGCGAGCCGGCGATGGCGAGCGATCGGGATCGCGAGCCAGTAGCGCGAGAGGAACATCGCCACGCCAGCCGAGCAGGTTGTAGAACGGCACGTTCGCGCCGAGGCCGGCGAACGCGCTGCCGTTGTTGTTCCCCATCGAGGTGAAGGCGTAGAGGACCTCGCTGAAGCCGTGCGCGCCGTGGTTGAAGACGGCTCGACGAGCCCGGCCTCGCGTGACGACGCGCGAGCGCGGTCGCCGAGCAGCACGATCATCGGCGGGATCAGGATGACGAGCGACGCCATCTTCATCTCGTACGCCTCGATCTTCTTGCCGAGGTACTCGGGCGTGCGGCCCACCATGAGGCCGGCGACGAACACCGCGACGATCGCGAACGCCAGCATGCCGTAGAGCCCCGAGCCGACGCCGCCGTAGACCACCTCGCTCGAGCTGCATCATGCAACATCGGGCACGAGGCCGCCGAGCGGCGTGAACGAGTCGTGCATCGCGTTGACCGAGCCGTTCGACGCGGCCGTCGTCGCGGTCGCCCAGAGCGCCGAGTTGGCGATGCCGAAGCGCACCTCCTTGCCCTCCATGTTGCCGCCGGGCTGAGCGGCGCTCGCGGTCGTGGTCGACGCCGAGCGCGCGCGAGCCGCGGGTTGCCGGCCTGCTCGGCGCCGACGCAGAGCGCGAGCAGTGGCGACGAAGATGATCGGTCATCGCGGCGAGCACCGCCCAACCCTGGCGCGTGTCGCTCGACCATCTTGCCGAACGTGTAGCAGAGCGCAGCCGGAGATGAGCAGGATCGCGAGCAGCCTCGAGGAAGTTGGAGAGCGGCGTCGGATTCTCGAACGGATGCGCCGAGTTCACGTTGAAGAAGCCGCCGCCGTTGGTGCCGAGCTGCTTGATCGCGACCTGCGACGCGGCGGGCCCCATGCGCGCAGGCACTCTGCTCGGTGCACCGGCTTGCCGTCGCGCGTCGGTCGTCGCCTCGACGAGCGCGCACGGTCTGTGTAGGCGCTGAAGTTCTGGACCACGCCCTGCGAGACCAGGACGAGCGCGAGGATCGAGCGACAGCGGCAGCAGGATGTAGAGCGTGCTGCGCGTCGAGGTCGACCCAGAAGTTGCCGACGGTCTCGCGACTCGAGCGCGCGTCGAAAGCCGCGGATGAACGCCGACGAGCGATCGCCATCCCGGCGGCGGCCGAGACGAAGTTCTGGACCGTGAGCGCGAGCATCTGCGTCAGGTAGCTCATCGTCGACTCGCCGCCGTAGCCCTGCCAGTTCGTGTTGGTGGCGAAGCTCACCGCGGTGTTGAACGACGAGATCGGCGCTCACCGCCGGCGAGGCCTCTGCGGATTCGAGCGGCAGCCAGGCGCTGGCAGCCGCTGCAGCGCGTAGACCGCGAGCAGCCCCGCCATGTTGAACGACCAGCGCGGCCCAGCGCGTACCGCTTCCAGCCCATCTCCTCCGTCAGGGTTCACCCGCGCCACGCGGTAGCACGCCGCTCGAGCGGCGCGACCAGCCAGCGTGCCGATACGCGTCGGCTCGGCCCTCGAGCACCTTCGGCCATGAACGCGCCCAGCGGCTTCGCCGCGAGGCAGCAGCAGCGCCAGTCTGTAGAGCGCGAGCAACGATCCAGGCTGGCGAGATCATCGCGCCCTCAGCTGGGCCTCTCGGGCTGGAGCAGCGCCGCGCACAGGCAGATAGACCAGCAGCGCCAGGCTGAGTCACGCGCCGCGACTCGCTGTGCGACGTGCATCTCGTGCGCATCCGCGGCGCGATCGCAGACGCGATCAGTCCGAGCGACGAGCGCTGAACAGCACGTGCAGCCAGCACCAGCATCCACAGGTCGACATCCACGTGTGCGGCCTCCCTTCCGAGCCCGTCTTCGACCGATTGGAAGCAGGGACGCGCAAAGGTCGGCAAGATGCTGGCGGGCCGACATCAAGACCGCATCAAGGCGTGCGGTGACACGGCATGCGGGCGTCCACGCCCTCCAGCCGGCGCGGTATGCTGGCGCAGGTCCATGCGGCGAGCGCACCGCGTGCGCAGCACCGGCGCGCGCCATCAGGGCTAAACGTCGCCCCATCGGAGGTCCGCTGGTGGCGAACGCCCGAGTCCCGACGAGCTGCTGGCACGCCTCCAGGCCGAGCGAGGAGCAGGCGAAGCGCGCGCCAAGCTCAAGGTCTTCTTCGGCGCCTCGGCCGGCGTCGGCAAGACGTACGCGCATGCTCGTCGAGGCGCACGAGCGCCATGCGGGCCGGGCGTGGACGCTCGTCGCCGGGCTGGGTCGAGACGCACGGCCGCAGCGAGACCGAGGCACTCCTCGAGGGTCTCGCAGGTCCTTCCCCGCCGGCCCGCTCGCAGATACGCGGGGCACGCGCCTCGAGGAGTTCGATCGTCGACGCCGCGCTCGCACGTCAAGCCCGGCGCCCTGCTGCTCGTGGACGAGTTGGCGCACACGAACGCCCCGGGCTCGCGCCACGCCAAGCGCTGGCAGGACGTCGAGGAGCTGCTCGACGCCGGGCATCGACGTCTACACCACGCTCAACGTCCAGCACGTCGAGAGCCTCATACGACGTCGTCGCCGAGATCACCGGCGTCCGGTAGCGCGAGACCGTGCCCGACTCCGATCCTCGATCGCGCCGACGAGATCGAGCTCGTGGACCTGCCGCCCGACGACCTGCTGCAGCGCCTCAGCGAAGGCAAGGTCTACCTGCCCGAGCAGGCCGGCGCGCGCGGTCGAGAACTTCTTCCGCAAAGGGAACCTGATCGCGCTGCGCGAGCTGGCGCTGCGCAGGTGGCCGCGCGCGTCGACGCGCAGATGGAGCACTACCGCCGCGCGCAGGGCATCGCGCAGCGCTGGGCGGTGGGCGGCACTCATCGTCGGGCGTCGGCGACCCGCGGCGAGCGCCGCACGTCTGGTCCGCGCGGCGCGGCGGCTCGCGGAAGGCTTCAAGGCCGAGTGGGTGCGTCGGTGCACGTCGAGCGCCCGGCGAGCCCGCGCGCGGCACCTGACGCGCGATCACCTGGTCGGACGTGCTCGGCTTCGCGAGCGGAGCTGGGCGCCGAGACTGCGCTCCTCTCCGGCCCGCGCGTGAGCGACGAGCTGATCGCGTACGCCCGCAGACCGCAATGCGTCGCGCATCGTGGTCGGCAAGCCCTCGCGACCGCGCGTGGCTCGAGGCGATCACTCGGCTCCGTCGGTCGCGACCCTGGTGCACCGGCGCAGCGGGACGTGGATCGTGCTGGTCATGAGCGGCGAGCAGGAGGAGGCGAGGCCTGCGAGCCCGTCGAGCGCGAACCGCCCGAGTCGCGGGTCACACTGGCAGCGCCTACGGCGCAGCGCGCGCTCATCGGTCGCTCGCGTGCAGCGGGCTCGCGGCGCTGCATGCATCCTGGTTCGAGCGCGCGAACCTCATCATGGTGTACCTGGTCGGCGTAGATGTGGATCGCGGTCTCGCTCGGGCCGCGGTCCGCGCGGTGTTCGCCTCGGTCCTGAGCGTCGCGGCTTTCGACTACTTCTTCGTGCCGCCGCGGCTTCACCTTCGCGGTGTCCGATACCCAGTACCTGGTCACGTTCGCGGTCATGCTGCTGGCGGCGATCGTGATCGGCACGCTGGCGGCCGCGGCTCAGAGCCGCAGGTGCGGACGGCGCGCGTCGACGAGCGCCGCTGCGGACGCGCTGGCGCAGGCTGAGCGGCGAGCTGGTCGCGCTCCAGCGACCGCGACCGCATCTCGCGGCGCTGCCTCCGGCATCTCGAGGACGTGTTCGAGAGCCGGGCCGTGGTGCTGCTGCCCGATGCGCCGCGGCAGCTGGCGGTCGCCGCGGGCGACGCGTCGCTGCTCGGGCCCGGCGAGCGCGAGCGCGGCGTGGCGCAGTGGGCGTTCGACGCCGGCCAGCCTGCGGGCCTCGGCACGGCGACGCTGCCGGGCAGCCGCTGTCTGCACCTGCCGCTCCAGCGGCTCGAGCCGCGAGCTGGGCGTGATCGCGCTCGCGCCGCTCCGACATCCAGCGCCTGCTCGCGCCCGATTCGTTCCGCGCTGCTGCAGGCGTTCGCGAACCACGCCGCGCTGGCGCTCGAGCGGGCGGCGCTCGCCGAAGCAGGCGGAGCGCGCGCGGTCGCAGAGCGAGACCGAGCGCATGCGCAGCGCGCTGCTGAGCTCGGTGTCGCACGACCTGCGCACGCCGCTCGCGGTCATCACCGGTGCCGCCTCCACGCTGCTCGAAGCCGAGGACACGCTGCCCGCCGCCGAGCAGCGCGAGATGCCTGCGGAGCGTCGCCGACGAGGCGCACGCGGCTCAACCGCCTGGTCGGGAACCTGCTCGCCATGACGCGCCTCGAGGCCGGGGCGCTCGAGGTCCGGCGCTCGTGGCACTCGCTGGAGGAGATCGTCGGCGCGGCGCTGCACCGCGTCGAGCCGCTGCTGCGGCGGCCGCAACGGTGCGGCAGTCCGTGTCCCCCCACCTGCCGCTGGTCGCGGTGGACGACGTGCTGCTCGAGCAGGTGGTCTTCAACCTGGTCGAGAACGCGGTCAAGTCACGCGCCCTCGCGCGCAGCCGATCGAGATCCGGGCGCGCGTCGGCGGGTGAGCGAGATCGAGGTGAGCGTCGCGCGACCGCGGGCCCGGCCTGCCGCCGGGCAGCGAGGCGCGTGTGTTCGAGAAGTTCTACCGCGGGTCGCGCATCCGCATCGCGCGCGGCGGCGTGGGCTCGGGCTCGCGATCTGCCGCGGCATCGTCGAGGCGCACGGCGGACGACTGCGCGCCGAGAACCGCCCGGGCGGCGGCGCGGTGTTCGTGTTCACGCTGCCGCTCGACCCCGACGCCGCCGCGCGGTCGAGCCGGAGCCGCCGGCCGAGGAATCGCCCGGCGTAGCGGAGCGCTGCCGTGAGCGACGCGGCGAGGACCAGTCACGCGGCCGCTGGTGCTGGTGATCGAGGACGAGCCGCAGATGCTGCGTTTCCTGCGCCCGGCGCTCGAGGGGCAACGGCTACCGCGGATCGTCGAGGCCACGACCGGCGCAGGACGGTCTCACGCAGGCCGCCACGCGCTCGCCGGACGTGGTGCTGCTCGACCTGGGGCTCCCCGACCTCGACGGGCTCGACGGTGACGGCGCGGCTGCGCGAGTGGAGCCAGGTGCCGATCGTGGTCATCTCGGCGCGCGGCCGCGAGGACGGACAAGGTCGCGGCGCTCGACGCGGGCGCCGACGACTACGTGACCAAGCCGTTCGGCGTGCGCGAGCTGCTCGCGCGGCTGCAGCGTGGCGCTGCGGCGCGCGCGCGCGCGCCGGCGGCGGACGAGTCGTCGCGCGATCGCGGTCGGAGACGTCGACGATCGACCTCGAGAAGCGCCGCGTCACCGAGCGTGGCGAGCGACGTGCACCTCACGCCGATCGAGTACCGGCTGCTCGCCGAGCTGGCGCGCAACGCCGGCAAGGTGCTCACCCACTCGCACCTGCTGCGACAGGTGTGGGGCCCGGGCTACGCGCAGCAGAGCCACTACCTGCGCGTCTACATGACGCAGCTCCGGCAGCAAGCTCGAGGAAGATCCGGCGCGGCCCGCGCATCCTGCTCACCGAGGCCGGGCGTCGGCTACCGGTTGCGCGAGCCCCGACTCACCAGCGCTCGATCCGCCGAATGGGCCCGTAGATCGACGGGCAGCGGCACGTCGTAGCAGCCGCAGGTACAACGCTGAGCTGGCCGCGATGGTGCGCGAGGTGGTTGATGTTCTGGCGCATCACCGCGAGCCGCGGCAGCGTCGTCATCAACACGCGGTCGCCCGTGCTTCAGCGACTCACGGGGCGTCCAAGGTCGTCCATCCGTCGCCTTCGCCATGCGCGTCGCGCGCCTCGCTTCACGCAACGGTCGAACTCCGCGAGCAGCGTCTCCGTGTGCTCGATCCGAGTACTTCGGGGCTGGCGCGAGAGGTCCAGCGACCGTCTGGCTTCACGGTGATGCGTGAGCCAGCCGGGCATCGCGCGCGACGAGCTGCGCCAGGTGGCCGAGCGAGAACGACTTGGGATGCGGCTTCCGCGTCCCCTTGTCGCTCGGGCGCGCTCCAGCAGCCGGCGCGTCGGTGGCATCTCGGCGTCGAGTTCGGCGATGAAGGCGCAGGCGATGCTCGTGGCGGACTTGGTCGGCATGGTCATGACCGGACCTCGCGATGGGGTTCTCGAACGCGCAGCACGTCGCGGGGTGACGCTGCGCCGCGCAGCATAGCCGCAGTTCGCAACGTGATGGACGTCACGTCCGGCGCGTGGCGCTGACAAGACCTGCACAGGATTGCGGAACGCCGTCCGCATCCGGCCCGCACGGTCGCTCGTTCGTGGGATTGCCCTTGGCACGAGCGACGGATCGGGTGCAGGCTGCAGGTATGACACCACTCGCATTCGAACTCGATCGGCGGCGCCTGCTCCGGCTCTTGGTGGCCGCGCCGTTCATGTCCGTGGTCGCCGCCGAGCTGCTGGCCCCCGACAGGCCACGGCGGCCGAGGCGCTGCTCGCGGCCACGGCGCCGGGACGCAACCAGACGCCCACGCCCGAGTGCGGCGACGACGACGAGCCCACGCCCGCGGAGACCGCGGGACCGTTCTTCAAGCCGCGCTCGCCCGAGCGCGCCTCGCTGATCGAACCGGACTTGAACGGCACCCGGCTCGAGCTCTCCGGCCGCGTGTTCGGCCGCGATTGCAAGCCGCTCGCCGGCGCCCTGCTCGATTTCTGGCACGCCGATGACGACGGGAAGTACGACAACGACGGCTTCCGGCTGCGCGGACCAGTACACGGACGCGCAGGGCCGCAGCAATACGTAACCT
>ERZ1370068.8562-contig-7404_pt1 | contig 55383 bp, 82 predicted proteins | sample MGYA00561227_ERZ1370068 | MGnify/ENA primary metagenome ERZ1370068 (study PRJEB38410, sample SAMEA6850437) | metagenome | study: Metagenomic assessment of the ecological functions of the soil: analysis of the soil microbiota associated with the... | reverse complement strand
TTGTGCCACTTCGTTCAGTTACATCTGCTCGTATCTCGACGCGATCACACGGGGTCAGGGACACTTTCAGAGTTCCCGACGGCGGCGTAGCCGCGTCCAGCGGCAGAGCTGCACGCGATGCTGAAGGCGGCGGCGCGCATAGCCGGCTGGATCGACGAGCCGCGCGCCATATGCTCGGAACGCTGACGGCCCATCCAACGCTCGCCGGCGCCGATAGTCATCCTCACCTACTACGCGCGCGAGGCGGCGCGTCGCTCGTGATCCTGGCGCTCGCGCTGGCCGGCGGCGGTGGCGTCCGCGACGCGGTGCCGATCACGCTGACGACCGACTACGCGATCACGCGATGCCGGCGCGGATTTCAGGCCGGTCTCGTCACGTTTGACTTCGAGAACCAAGGCAGCGAGCCGCCACTGCGTCCGGTTCGTGCGCATCGGCGCCGGCCGCGCGGTCGAGCGACGTCGCCGTCGCCCTGGCGAAAGAAAAGCCGAAGCGGCGCCATCCCCGACTGGCTCGAATCCTCTCCGGTTGGCGTGTTGGGCGCGCTGGCTCGGAGGCTGAGCGAAGAATTCACGCTGACGCTGGCGGCCGGATCCTATGTCGCGCTTTGCAGCTATCCGTCACCGAACGGCGGCCCACCACACCTGGAAGGGAATGCGCGCGCCGTCGACGTCGGGCCGGTGGTTCTGGCGGCGAGGCGCCGTCAGCGGATCTGACGCTGACCATGCACGATCACGGGTTTCAACTGACGGCGCCGATCAGCGGCGGGCCGGCGCGATTAGCGCATCCACAACAACGGCACCGAGCCGCACCAGGCGTTCGATCGTCCGGCTGCCGGAGGGCGTCACCGAAAACCAAGAGCGCAACTGGTTCAGCGGATCGCGCGCCCCGCGTGCAGGGATTCCCGTCGGCGGCATCGTCGAGGCTCGGTGCCGATGCCGATGCCTGGATTAGCGTCGACCTGCAGCCGGGCCGGTACTCCTGTTGTGCAGCATGCTCGAGCAGGAAGGCCGTCACTTCGAGAACCGGAATGATCTACCGTTTCGCCATTGAGATAAACTGCCACGGTGCCTGGCACCGCGCGGCAGTTCTTAGCCATAGTGCCTGGCACCGCGCTGCAGTTACTGCCACGGTGCCTGGCACCGTGCGGCAAATTGCGACGGTGCCTGGCACCGAGTCTCCGGGAGGAAACGTGTTTCGAGCCGTGCTGACCGGCGGATGCATCGCAATCCTGCTGACGCTCGCGCGCGCAGCGGCGGCAGCCGACCCAACCCTTCGACCTCCTGATCACGAACGCGCGCATCATCGACGGCACGGGCGCGCCGTCGGTGACGGATGCCGATCGGCGTCCGCAACGGACGCATTGCCGCCGTCGGCTCCGTCGCCGGACCGGCGGCGCGAACCGTCGACGCACGCGGTCGGGTCGTCGCGCCGGGTTCATCGATCCGCACTCGCATTCGGACTATCGCGCTGCTGACCGACGGCAACGCCGAGAGCAAGATCCGTCAGGGCGTGACGACGGAAGTGATCGGCGAGAGCGGATCGGTAGCGCCGCAGCGACCGACCGCCGAGCGGACGTGGACGGATTTCGCCGGCTACTTCGCCGCCGTCGAGCGCGGCAACGACATCCGTCAACCTGCTCTCGTACGTCGGTCTCGGCCAGGTCCGCGAGTACGTGATGGGCAACGACGAGCGCGCGCCCACTGCCGACGAGCTCGGCGCGGATGACCGCGCTCGTCGCAGACGCGATGAAGCAGGGCGCGTATGGGGTCTCGACCGGGCTCATCTACTCGCCCAACGCCTACGCGAAGCTCGACGAGCTCGATCGCGCTCAGCCGCCACGGCGGCGGCGGCGGCGGCATCTACGCCTCGCATCTGCGTTATGACGGCGAGAAGCTGCGGGAAGGCGTCGAGGAAGCGATCGCGATCGGCGAGGGCGCACGGATCCCGGTCCATATCTTTCATCTGAAGGTCACCGGCCGGCGCCGAACTTCGGCCGGATGAAGGAAGTGATCGCGCTGGTCGAAGCGGCGCAGAAGCGCGGCCTCGAGATCTACGCCGACCAGTATCCGTATGTCGCCAGCAGCACCGGCCTGTCGCAGACGATTCCGCCGTGGGCGCACGAAGGCGGCGGGCGAAGCTCGCCGAGCGTCTCAAGCGATCCGCGACGCGGGCGCGAATCCGCAAGGAGATGGACGACCCGCATCCGGCCTGGGAGAACCGGTTGATTATCGGCCGGCACCTGGCAGCAACGTCCAGATCGCGTCAGTCCCCTGCGCTCGAGCGGCTCGCCCGGGTCGCAGAGCCTCGCCTCCGACTACAAGCGTGATGAAGGCCGCGCGTGTCGACGACGCAGCGAAGGAAGCGGGAAAAGATCCGTACGACTTCGTCTTCGACCTGCTGATTGCGGAACGCGCGGCAGCATCAGCTGCGTGTGGTTCATCATCGACGAAGCCGACCTCAAGCTGGCGATGCAGCAGCCCTGGGTGTCGATCGGGTCGGACGGATCGGCGCTCGCCACGAGCGGCCGCTGCGCGACGGAGTGCCGCACCCGCGCAGCTTCGGGACCTTCCCGCGAGTGCTGGGCAGCACGTGCGCGAAGAGCACGTCATCTCGCTCGAACTGGCGGTTCACAAGATGACCGGTCTCACCGCCGGGCAGATGCACATCGGCGATCGCGGCCTCATCAAGGAAGGACTGCGCGGCCGACCTGGTCATCTTCGATCCCGCGACGGTGGCCGATCGCGCCACCTTCACCGATCCGTTTCAGTATCCCGTCGGGATCGCGACGGTCGTCGGTCAACGGTCAACTCGTCCTCGACAACGGGCGACACACCGGACAGCGGCCGGGGTGATCATTCGAGGACGCGGTGCTGCGGCGCATTAGTCTGGCGGCGCTGGCGTTGGCCGACCGCCTGCGCCAGTGCGGCCGACGCTCAACCGCTGGGACGACTGCGCGGCCGCGTCGTGACCACCATGGGTTCGCCGGTCGACGGCGCGAGTGTCGGATCGAAGCCCTTTACGGCTTCCTCGGCGGCGATTACACCGGACGAAGACGTTCGGATTAGGGCTGACGCCAAGGGCGAATGGGCGCTGATCGGGTTCAAGGCCGGCGTATGGATTTTCGAGGCGTCGGCGCCTGGCCGGCTGCCGGACGTCATCGCGCTGCCCATCAACGTCAGCGTCGCGCCTTCCGTCCGGCGTCGGCGGCGACACACCGAACTGGCGCCCGTCCTGCGGCTCTCTCCGATTCCCGATACGCCGGCCGGTGAATCACTGAAGGAAGCGGCCGACGCCGCGCTCGCCGACCGAACGCGGTCCGTCAGGACGGTGCTGGCTCGCCCTCGCCGACAGCAACGACGAGGCGGTCCTCGTCGCGGCCGGTCGCATCTGTCTCCGTCCTCCGCGACGCGCTGACGGCGCGCCCGTTCTTCCGCCGGGCCCTCAGAACGCGAACCTGGATCCTTCGACGCGGCAATGGGCATGGCGACGCACGGCGCTGATGCAGAAGGACTTCGACACCGCCGGCCGGGAATATGGAGCTGCGCGCGAGGCGGACCACCGACAAAGACACGAGAAGCTATCTCACCGCCGCGATCGGCGACGTGAACAAGGTTCACATCCGCCTGCGCGGGCCGCAATGACCGAATAGCAGCCGCGCGCGCGTCCATCACCGATATGAAAAACGTCCCGTTCCTCGAAGTTGTTTGCCCGAGCGCTGAAGGGTGCTGCCGGGCGGTGTCGACAACCCGGTCCGCGCATTCAAAGCCGTCGGCGGATCGCCGCTGTTCATCGCCCGCGCCGCCGGCGCCCGCATCCACGACATCGACGGCAACGCCTACATCGACTACGTCGATGTCGTGGGGACCGCTGATTCACGGCCACGCGCCGGCGCGGCCTGATCAAGGCGCTCGCGCCGCGGCGGCCGGCGCGGGCACCAGCTTCGGCGCGCCGAGCCCGCTCGAGGTCAGCTCGGCGAGCGGCGTCCGCGCATTGATGCCGTCGCTCGAGCGCGATCCGGCTTCGTCAGCTCCGGCACCGGAAGCCGCCATGAGCGCGGTGCGCGTGGCGCGCGCGCGGCCACCGGGCGCGATCGCATCGTCAAGTTCGAGGGCTGCTACCACGGCCACGCCGACGCGTTCCTGGTCAAGGCGGGATCGGGCGCGCTGACGCTCGGCACGCCGACCAGCCCCGGCGTGACGCGCGGGGCGTCGGCGATACGCTGATCGCCGCCTACAACGATCTCGATCGGCGTCCGCCGGCGTGTTCGCGCGCGCATCGGAGATCGCCGCGGTCATCGTCGAGCCGATCGCCGGCAACATCGGCGTCGTGCCGCCGGCCGACGGGCTTCCTGCACGGCCTTGCGCGAGATCTGCATCGAGCGACGGCGCGCTCCTGGTTTTCGACGAGGTGATCTCCGGCTTTCGCGCCGCCACTGGCGGCGCGCAGGCGCTGGGGTGACGCCGGCGTGACCTGATCTGACCTGCCTCGGCAAGATCATCGGCGGCGGACTTGCCCGTCGGCGCCTACGGCGGCCGCGCCGATCTGATGGATCTGGTCGTCGCCCGCGGGTCCGGTCTACCAGGCGCGGCACGCTGTCGGGCAATCCGCTCGCGATGACCGCAGGCCTGTAGGCGCTCGAACAACCTGCGGCCGCGGCCTCTACATCGAGCTCGCAGCACTGGCGCCCGCCTCGGCCGCCGGGCTCGCCGATGCCGCACGCGCCAGGCGCGGAGTTGCGCTGCAGGTCAACGCCTTCGGATCGCTGCTGACGCCGTTCTTCACCGATCGTCCGGTGCGGGATATCGCCTCCGCGACGACGGCCGACACGGCTCGCTACGCGGAAGTTCTTCCGAGGGATGCTGCAGCGCGGCGTTTATCCCCCGCCGTCGCAATTCGAAGCCTGGTTCCTGTCCGCGGCGCACTCGGGCGAGCGGACGTGGACAAGACCATCCGCCGCCGCGCGCGCAGCCGATGAAGGACCTCTAGACCGGTTTCGCCGGAGTCGCGAAGGCTTCAGCCGACAAGGGCGCGTCTCGCCGGAGCGCGAAGGCTTCAGCCGACAAGGGCGCGTCTCGCCGGAGCGCAGGCTTCCGCCGAGCGCCAGTTCAGTGCCGTCCAGCGACAGCGGACGTGTCCAAGCCGCACGCGCAGCACCGTCCCCGCGGGCAGTTCCACGTCCTTACCCTCGGTCGCGATGATCGATGCCGCCGCCGCCGATGAGGATGCCGGCCAACTGCGCCCTTGACGCCGCCGAGGATCGGCGCCGAGGATCGCGCCGGCGCCGCGCCGATTCCAATCTCTGGCCTTCTCGCCGCGGATGCCCTCGCTCTCGAGCGCCTGCGTCACGGTTGGCCCGCATCGGGTACGAGCGGCTGCCGATCGTCACCCGATCGAAGGCGACGCGGTCAGCTTGCCGGTGCGCTTCGCGGTCCGCGTCGCTCTGGTCACCGAGCTGACGATGCCGCGCGCATGACGAAGCCGAGCGGCGGACGAGAGCGCGTCCGCGTTCGTCCTGCAAGATCGACCAGCGTCGTGGCATCGAACCGATCCTCGACTCTGAGCGTTATCGGAGCTCAACCCGATCTGAAGGCGGACGTCGAACTCCGTCCCGACGGGATCTCGTGCGGCGCGCGCCTGGTCGTCGTCGTCCGCGATTCGGCCTGCTCGCCTGCTCGTCGCCGGCGGCGTGTAGCCGCCAGACCGCCTCGCCGCGAGCGCGATCGCGGGATGTTGTCGATGCGATCGCGAAGATCCGAGTACTCGCCGCGCGCAATCGCCTCGTTGCGCTGCAATTTGACCTTCAAATACGTCGTCTGATCGCGCACGTCGTCGAGCTCGCGTCGTGCAGTTGATCGGCGAGTCCCGGCGTCGCGGCGCGCGAGTCTGGCCGATGTCGCGGGTGGCATCGGCTATCCCATCCTGAAGACGCTGGATGTCCGCCTGGGTGACGGACCGTCTGGGCGAACGCACGCGGCGAAAGCGCGCCAACCAGCAGAACCAGACGAAAGGACAAACAGGGATCAGTCGATTGAGTCTCATCAGTGATCATCCAGAGCCGAGCCTCCAGCCCGTGATGTGCAAATCACGGGCCTGGAATCGATGCCCTGTGTGCGATGAGCCCGGAGGTGTGAGCGGCGCCGGTTGCCTGCGCCCTAGCGCGAACGCCAGGGCATCAGGTGCTCGATCCAGGTGATGCGCGTCAGGTCGTTGTAGATCACCGTCACCATCAGCATCATCAGCGCGACGAAGCCGGCCAGCAGCATCTTCTCCTTTGACCGTCTTGCTGAAGTCGCGGCGCGCGAGCCCTTCGAGCGCCATGATGAAGATGTGACCGCCGTCCAGCACCGGAATCGGCAGCAGGTTGAGAAGACCGAGATTCGAGGCTGAGCGATGCCATCAGGCTGACCAGCGCCACATCCGAGCTGAGCGCGACTCGCCTGACAGCTGCGCGATTGCGACCGGCCCCATCAGCTGTTTCGGCGAGGTCTCGCGCGTGATCAGGCCCCAGAGCCGTCTGGAAGATCAGCCCGCGCACATTCGAAGTTCTTCTGTGACGCTCATGACCAGCGCTTCGACACGCGCCGGGGCGGATGCTCTTGAGTCTCGTCCTGATGGTGATGCCTGATCCAGCCCGTTGGTCCCGCTGCTCGAGTGGACATGACGTCGGACGGTCAGCGCCGCGCCGTCGCAGAATGACCGAGAACGCGATGTCCTGATTGGGCCGCTTGGCGATGGCCTCTTTCAGCTGCGTTGACGCGATGATGGAATCGCCGTCGACCGCTGTGACGACGTCGCCCCGGCCTTGATGCCGCGCCTTGTCGGCCGGATCGCCCGCCACCACGCGACGGCACCCGGGGATGCACGTTCGGCATGACGCCGATGTCGCCGATCTCGAACCGGCTCTGCGTCGGCATGACGATCGGCGTGACGGACTTCCGCTGTCTGGACGCCGCGCGGAGGAGCTTCAGCGAGACCTCTGCGATTGGGGCGCGAGCCGATGGCGATCGAGAACTGCTCCCACGTGTCGACGTCGGCGATCGGCAACCGAGATGATGCGATCGCCGCGCGGATGAATCGCGGCCGTCTCCGCAGGTGAGTCGGCTGCCCAGCGCCGACGACGACCGGCTGGTCGAGAAATGCCGGCATGTCCACGCCCTGGTAGAGCACGATGGCGATGAGCACGAAGCGCCAGGATCAGGTTCATGGCCGGGCCCATGATCAGCACTTCCGAAAGCGCTGCCACTTGCGTCTTGCCAGGGAATCTCGTCCGACCGTCCGGTCGGCTGCGTCGATTCCTCGGGTTGTCACCGGCCATCTTGACGTAGCCGCCGAGCGGCAGCGCCCCCGATGCCGCACTCCGGTGTCGCCGCGCCTGACGCTCGACAGGACCGTCGGGTTGAACCCGAGCTGGAATTTCAGCACGCGGATGCCGACGCGCTTGGCCGCCAGAAAATGACCGAGTTCGTGGACGAAGACGAGCACGCCGAGCACGAAAACGAACGCCACAATCGTGAGCATAAAGGCCTAGCTACTCCCGCGTATTTCAAAGGTCAAATTGCAAATTGCAGATTGCGGGGCAAGGTGAAGACGGCCGGAATTCCGGATGGCTCATGCCGCATTCGGAATTTCAGCGTTCATGATCCACGTTCAATTCTACCCTGCGCGCCGATCTCCCGGGCATGTTCGCGAGCCCAGCGGTCGACGTTGCGCGACTTCGGCAAGCGTTGACCTCGGGCACGGATCGATGGGCACGCAGCGCGTCGCTCGATGACGCGCAGGGAATCGCGGTGAAGCGCGATGCGGCCGTCGAGGAAACGCGGCGACCCGCCACCTCGTTCGCGGCGTTCAGAACGACCGGCAGCGCTGCGCTCGGCGTCCGAGCGCCCGATACGCGAGGTCGAGACATGGGAAAGCGTCAGTGTCCGGCACGCTCGAAGTCGAGCCGCGCCGGCCTCGACCCGAGATCCGGCGACGGGCAGCGGGCGCGGCCAGCGCTCCGGATACGAGAACGCATGACTGGATCGGCAGCCGCACGTGTCGGTGACGCCGAGCTGCGCGATGATCGAGCCGTCGGTCAGCTCCGACCATCGAGTGCACGACCGACTGCGGATGAATGACCACGTCGATCTGGTCGGCGCGGACGCCGAACAGCCAGTGCGCTTCGATCACCTCGAGCCCCTTGTTCATCAGCGTCGCCGGAGTCGATCGTGATCTTCGCGTCCCATCTGCCACGTCGGGTGGCTTCAGCGCGTCGCCGGCGAGTCGCCCGCTGCAGATCGCGACGCGCATCCGGCCGCGGAACGGTCCGCCGGACGCGGTCAGGATCAGGCGGCGGACGTCGCCGCGCGGCCGGCCGTGCAGGCACTGATGGATGGCGTTGTGTTCGCTGTCCACGCGGGAGAATCGCCACGCCGCGGCGCGCGGCCGCCTCGGTGACGATGCCGCCCAGCCATCACCAGCACTTCCTTGTTGGCGAGCGCGATCGGTCTTGCCGTGCTCGATCGCGGCGAGCACCGCTTCGAGCGCATCGGTGCCTGCTCGGACGCACAGCAGCGCCAGATCGACGTCGAGGTGAGGTCGACGGCGACGAGCGGCCGTCGCGGTCCGGTGCGGCCGATCTCGACGCCGCCGCCGATGCCGTTCAGCTTCAGCCGATCGGATGCGCGCCGCCGGTGGCCATCGCCGCCACGCAGCGGCCGATAGCGCGGCGATCTGCGTCGGCCAGCAGCTCGGCGTTCTCGCCGCGCCGCGAAGCCGACGACCACCTGCAGCCGGTCGGCATGCGCGTCGACGACCGCGAGCGCGCTGCTGGCCGATCGATCCGGTCGATCCGAGGATGGCGATGCGCTTCACGGCGAAAGGCTAGAGTATTTGAGGACGACGTAGTAGACCGGCGCAGCGAACAGCGGCGCTGTCGATCCGGATCGAGCACGCCGCCGTGGCCCGGGATCAGCGTCGAGCTGTCCTTCACGCCGGCGCTGCGCTTCAGCATCGACTCGAACAGGTCGCCGGCGATGCCAGCGCGACCAGCGACGCCGACGCGCGATCGCGGCACGCAGCGCAGGCGACGACCGGGCAGCCACCACGCGCCGAGCGACGGCGAGATCAGCGCTGCCGCACGAAGCCGCCGACGGCGCCCTCGATCGTCTTCTTGCGGACTGATCGCCGGGGCGAGCGGCCGCGCCCGAACGCGCGGCCGGTGTAATACTGCGCCGTGTCGCTGACAATCGACGCGTCAGCAGCAGAGGAACAGCGCCTCGCGTCCGCGCGGCGCGCAGGCGCGATCATCGCCCCGATCGGCAGGCCAGATAGAGTGAGCATCGACAGCCGACGCCGCGCACGGCGAGCGATCGCCGCCTGCCAGGCGGCCAGCGACGCGGCGACCAGCACCAACGGCGGATCAGGAGCGCCGCGTCAGGCATGGCGTTCGACATGACCGATCGCCCGATCCAGTCGCAGCGCGGTGATGCCGACGACACGCGCCGCGACCGTGGCGATGCCTGCCGACCATCGGATGCGGCAGGCTGCACGCGGCGCCAGCCCGACCAGCTGCTCGACGCAACGCCAGCGATGAGCGAGGATCTGCCGCGCGACCGAGAAGAACAGCCAGCCGACTGGCGCGAACCAGACGACGGCGACGCGCGACGACGATGAGCGACGGCGCCGCTGAGGACGCGCGTCACTTCGACGCCGAGGCGCGACGCGGCGACGGCTTGATGCCGCCGTAGCGGCGATCGCGCTTCTGGTAGGCGACGCACCGCCTCGAGCAGATCGCGGCGGCGGAAGTCGGGCCAGAGCGTCTCGGTGACCCAGATCTCCGCGTAGCGCGATCTGCCAGAGCAGGAAGTTGCTGACGCGCATCTCGCCGCTGGTGCGGATGCAGCAGATCGGGATCGGGCTGGCCGGCGGTGTAGAGGAACTCGCTGAACCGCCGCTCGTCGAGGTCGTCGGGCGCGACGCCGGCCGCGATCGCGCGGCGCGCGGCGTCGACGATCTCGGCGCGGCCGCCGTAGTTGAGCGCGATGTTGAACAGCATGCCGGTGTTGCCGGCCGTCTTGCTGATGCCGATCTCGCAGCTCGTCGCTGGACGTCGGGCGAGCAGCTCGTCGGCGCGGCCGATCACGCGAAACCGGATGTTGTTCTTGAGCAGCGTGCCGAGCTCGAGCCGGATGTAGCGCTTGAGCAGCATCATCAGCGTGCTGACTTCGGCGCGCGGCCGCTTCCAGTTCTCGACCGAGAACGCGTACAGCGTCAGCACGTCGATGCCGAGCCGCGCCGACGTCTCGACGACGTCGCGGACCGAGTCGATGCCGGCGCGATGGCCTTCGACGCGCGGCAGGTGGCGCTGCGCCGCCCAGCGCCCGTTGCCGTCCATGATGATGGCGACGTGCGCCGGCAGCTGCTCGAAGTTGACCTGCCGCGCCAGCGTCTCGTCGGGCGATCCCGGCGGAATCCACGCCAGGAGCTGCTCAAGCGACATTACGGTTCCTTGGTTAGTAAACCCTGATGCTACGAGCTTTTAGCGACCCATGCCGCAAGCGCGCTCGTCGTACTGACGCGCATCAGAAACAGGCCGCGCGGCCGGCGCCGTCGGTCCGCGCCTCGCGCGATCGCGCGACGCGACCACGTCGCGCAATCCATTCGGCCGGCGGCCGGCCCGCGCCCGACCTCGACCAGCGTGCCCGACGATCGTGCGCACCATGTGGCGCAGGAAGCCGTCGCCGCTGACCTCGTAGGCGATCATGCAGTCGGCGGTCGCGACGCTGACGAGACGCGAGAAACTGCAGCGTTCGCTCGGTCGTCTGCAGCGTCGCTTCCGGCGGCCTGAAACGCGGCGAAATCGTGCCGTGCCTTCCGAGCAGGCGCCGCCGCCTCGCTCATCGCGGCGACGTCGAGCGCGCCGGGCACATGCCACGCATGCGGCGCTCGAACGGGCTGACGACGTCGCCGTTCCAGATGCGATAGCGATAGGTCTTCGCCGTCGCGTCGAAGCTGCGCGATGGAACGCCGGCCGGCGCTTCTGCCGCCGACGAGCACGCGCACCGTCGGCAGGCAGCCGGACGTTGAGCGCGCGCGACCGGCATCGGCCGCGATCGTGCGCGTCAGCGTGAACGCCGCCACCTGTCCGAGCGCGTGGACGCCGGCATCGGTCCGGCCCGCGCCGATGCACGGTGACCGGACGGTCCGTCGAGCGGTCGAAGCGCGTCCTCGAGCAGCGCCTGGATGGATCACGCCGGACGCCTGCCGCTGCCAGCCCGACGAAGCCGGTGCCGTCGTAGGCGACGATGATCTTGAAGCGTCGGCATCTCGAGATCGTCGAAATAAGATTTGAATTTCAGATTCAGAATTCCTGAATTCTGAATTTCGTCGATCTGTACGACGTAGGCCGCGATCCGGGTTTGGTGACCGGCAGCCCCTGCGCGCACAACGGACAGCGGTCCGGCTCGTGGGTCGGCGAGGTCGACGTCGAGCAGCGACGCGAACGGCACGTCGAACGACGCCGTTGCCGCCGCCGCGATCGACGATCGACGCGGCGCCGACCGACGCGGCCGCCGGCCGCTGTCGCCACCTGCATCGTCTCGCGCGTCGAGCCGCCGGTGGTGAGCACGTCCTCGACGACGAGGACGCGATCGGTTTCGCCGAGCACGAACCCGCGGCGCAGCGTCAGCGCGCCGTCCTGACGCTCGGCGAAGATCGGCGCGGACGCCAAGCGCGCGGCCGACCTCGTGACCGATCACGACGCCGCCGAGCGCCGGCGACAGCACGACGTGTCGGCCGCAGACTCGCGCGACCGTGTCAGCGATCGCCCGGCCCAGCGCTTCCGCGCGCTGCGGATGCTGCAGCACGAGCGCGCACTGCAGGTAGCCGGCGCTGTGAAGGCCCGACGACAGCCGGAAGTGCCCTTCGAGCAGCGCGCCGGAACGGCGGAACAGATCAAGAAGCTCGTCGCGCGTCATTGGTCGCTCGGCTGCAAGCTTTCGCGCTCCATGGGCAGGGTTTCCACGCCTTTGAGGTGCTCGTCGAACAGCTTCGAGGATCCGCTTGTACTCGTCGGCCCAGCTCGTCTCCTCCTCGAAGCCGTGGTTCTCGACCGGGAAAGGCGCCGACCGACCAGTTTTCCTTGCGCAGCTCGATCAGCCGCTGCACCAGGCGCACCGAATCCTGGAACAGCACGTTGGTGTCCACCATGCCGTGGCAGATCAGCAGCGCGCCCTTCAAGCCTTCGGCGAAGTAGATCGGCGAGCTCTTCCGATAGCGCCTCGGGATCGGTCTGCGGCTCGTTGAGGATGTTCGACGTGTAGCCGTGGTTGTAGTGCGACCAGTCGGTCACCGGCCGCAGCGCCGCGCCGGCCGCGAACGTGTCGGGCGAGGTGAACATCGCCATCAGCGTGATGAAGCCGCCGTAGCTGCCGCCGTAGACGCCGATCCGCTTCGCGTTCACCTTCTGCGTGTCGACCAGGAACTTCGCGCCGTCGACGACGTCGTTCGAGATCCTTGCCGCCCATGTGGCGGTAGATCGCCGTGCGCCAGTCGCGGCCGTAGCCCGAGCTCGCGCGGTAGTCCGGATCGAGCACGACGTAGCCCGCGCGACGCGAGCAGGTTGTGGAACATGTACTCGCGGTAGTAGCTCGCCCAGTAGCTGTGCGCGTTCTGCGCGTAGCCGGCGCCGTGCACGAACACGACCGCGGGCGCTGCGGATCGCGCTTCGCGCCGATCATCTCCGGCGTGAACAGCCGCGCGTAGACCGTCGACGCCGTCGCGCGTCTTGTAGGTGATCAGCTGCGGATCGACCCACTTGAACGAGCGCCACTCGTCGGTCGGCGTCGTCGTCACCTGCTTCGCCGGCGCGCCCGGCTGATTCGGCATCACGTAGACCTCGTGCGGCTTGTTGCTGTGAACGAGTAGATCAGGCCGATGGTCGTGTCGTCGGGCGAGACGTCGCCGGCGTTGCCGCCGGTCATCGACGTCAGCCTGGTGCGCGCGCCGCCGTCGACCGGCATCGCGTAGAGCTGGCGCTCGCCGGGATGAACTTCGGTGCTGGTGAAGTAGAACTGTCTTGCGATCGAGCGACAGGTCGCGATGTCGGTATCTCCCACTTGCCCTTGCGTCAGCTGCCGCGCGGCGGCGCCAGACGCGCGATCGCGTCGACGACGTGTAGAGATGCATCCAGCCGTCGCGCTCGGACAGGAACCACAGGCGCTTCTGGTCCGCCAGGAAGCCGAACGACGGATCGTCCGGCCCGAAACCGCCCAGCTCGCGCACCCAGGCATCGTCGTGCAGCGTGATCGACGACGCGAGCCGCGCCCGACGTCGGCGTCGACGGCGACCAGCCAGCGGTCCTTGTTGTCGTTGGCGCGCACCGTCGCGATCGCGATCGACGCCGTCGTCCGACAGATCTGCGGCATGCCCCACCGAACGTCGCGCTTTGCCGGCGAACGCAGCGCCGGCCGCCGTCTTTTGCCGTGCCGTTTCGAGATTCATGACGACCAGCGTGCGCTTGTCCTGCGCGTCGCCGACGAAGATGCGCGCCGGAATGTCCTCCGGTGTAGCTCGACTCGGTCACGTAGTTCGGGACGTTGGGCCGCTTCGCCGACTCGGCGCGCTCGACGATCAGCGATGAACACGTGCTTGCCGTCGGGCGAGAGCTGAAGGTCCTGCGCCGATCTGACGCTCCGGCCAGCTCGAACTTCGGCAGCGCGCGACGCCTTCTCCTTCTCCTCGGCCTTCTTCTTCTTCTCCGCCTCGACGCGCGTGTGCTCGATCAGCTTCTGCTCTTCGGCCTTGACGAACTTCTGGCTGTCGGTCTCGCGCGGATCGCGCTTGCGCGGCGCGACGTCGGTCAGCTGGACGATGCTCGACCGAGCTGCCGTCGAGCGGCACGATGAAGAGGTTGTTGTCGCGCGTGAAGGTGATCGCCGCTTCGTGTCGACGCCCAGCGCGGATTGCTCTCCGCGCCGGTCAGTGCGCGTGACCTGCCGGCGGGTGCCGCTCGACCGTATCGACGCAGCACGATGTCGCCCTGATCGACGAACAGGACGCGTCGATGCGCCTTGTCCCAGGCGCCGCCGGTCGCCGGCGGCGCGCGCGACGCTCCTCGTCGGTCAGCTTGCGCGGCTCGCCGCCGTCGCGCGCGACGACGTAGGTCGCCGCTTCGTCGTCGCCGGGCCGGCGCCATTCGAAGTAGAGCCGCGCGGAGTCGCCGGACCACCGCAGGCCGGTCTGCGGATATCCGACGAGCTTCGGTCCGCGCATGCACGCTGTCCACGGTCAGCTCGAACCTGGCGGCTGGAGCGGTGTGGACGGCGCGGCGCGCGATACCGGAGGAGAACGACGGCCGCGACTACCAGGACGGGCTAAGACACGCGGAAATTGCGCATGAAAACCTCGAAAATGGTCGGTCATTATACAATTAGCCGTGAACCAAGCCGCCCTGCCGACCGTCTACTGATCAAGGCTTTCGCCCCGAGAGTTACTTTCTTCATGGAGTCGTTAGCAATGCGCTGTTTCACCAGCTGATTCGCCGCGTTCCGAGCAGCCGTCTGTTGCCGTCGCGGTGCTCACTTTGTCGGTGTCCGCGTATGGTCAGACCGGACAGTCCCTGTCCGCTGCCGCACGGGCCGCCATCGCCCAGGTGTCCTCGTCACAGCTCGACCAGGCGGGCGCGACCCGGCGCCTGTCGATGGACGATGCAGTGAAGCTCGCGCTCGAGCAGAACCTGGGCATCCGCATCCAGCGCATCGATCCGCAGATCCAGGACCTCGGCGTCGCGCAGGCCAAGGCGTTGTGGACGCCGACGCTGACAGCCTCGAGCCTGGAGGCGCAACTCGCAGTCAGCCAGCCGGTGCGCTGGCGTGGTGGCTGCCGACGTCATCAGCAACAGCACGTTCTCGACCGGCATCGGGATGAACGCAGTCGCTGCCCTGGGGCGGCAGCCTACAGCGCGACGTGGAACAACTCAGCGGCTCACCACCACGAACATCCTGAGCACGCTTCAGCCCGCAGCTGCAGCTCGGCGCTGTCCCTGAACTACCCGCAGCCGCTCGTGCGGAATTTCTCCATCGATCAGATTCGCGAGCAGGTTCCAGCTGAGCCAGAAAGCGCGCGACCTGTCGGATATTCAGCTGCAGGGTGTCGTGACGGGCACGACCCGCGCGGTTCGAAACGCCGTACTGGGATCTCGCCTACTCGATCGCCAGTCTGAAGGCGCAGCAGCAGTCGCTGGACGCTGTCGCAGCAGTCGCTGCCGCGACAACCAGAAGCGCGTCGAGATCGGCACCATGGCGCCGATCGACATCGTTCAGGCGCAGGCCGAAGTCGCCAGCAACGAGCAGGGTGTGATCATCGCGCGACGCAAACATCAAGACGGCGCAGGACAACCTGCGCACGCCTGATGCTCGATCCGGCACGCCCGATTTCTGGATGCGTGAGCTTCGAGTCCGACCGACGCGCCGGCGTTCGAAGCGCAGGCGCATCGACGTCGACGCTGCGGTGCGCAACGCGATCGCGAAGCGTGTCGGACTCTGCGCTCGGCGAAGAACAGCCTCGAGCAGAGCGATATCAACATCCGCTTCTTCAGAAACCAGATTCTGCCCGACGTGAATGCCAACGTGAACTACGGCACGCTTCGGCAGTCGGCGGATCGCAGTTGTCGGCGGTCACGATTTCACGCACGATCCGCGGCCATCGCGAGCGCGCGGTCAACCGGATCATCGTTCGGATCGCGGCTTCGGTTCGGTGCTCGGCGACGTGTTCGGCAGCGCCTACCCGCAGTGGACGCGTCGGCGTGCAGATCGGCTATCCGATCGGGCCACCAGCGTCCGGCGCACGCAAACCTCGCGCGGGCGCGGCTACAGCATCGGCAGTCGCAGACGCAGCTGAAGAACCCTGCGAGACGCAGGTCGCGACGCAGGTGCGGCTGTGCCGCGCGCAACGTTCAGACCAACCAGCAGCGCGTCCGGTCGGCGCGCGCGTCGCGCAGCTGCAGGAACAGAAGCTCGAAGCCGAGGAAAAGAAGCTCGCCGCCGGCATGTCGTCAGAGCTTCTTCGTGTTCCAGGCGCAGCGCGACCTATCTCGGTCGCCCGCATCGCCGAATTGCAGGCGATTTCCGACTACAACAAGTCGCTCGTCGACTTCGACGGCGGTGCAACTGATGCCGCTGAACGGCGGCATCAACAGTCGGTCAGCTGACCACGGCGGGCAGCTGGCGCCATCCAGCCTCGGGTGATCGAGGCTTCGTCGGGCAATAGATTCGATCGACGATTGATCGTCGTCCAGCCGCTCAGTCCGGCTCACCTGGACTCAGCGCTCGCTCAGCCTGACCCTCGCGACGCTCTAGAGCCCCGCTCAGCCCGGAGCCCTTCGCTGAGCCCCCAGCCTCAGTCCTTCAAAGGCACATCCTGTAGACTGCCTGCCGTGCCGAAGGCTTTCGGTCGACGGTGATCACGAAGAACGAAGCGGCCGACATCGGCGGACGCGCTGGCGTCCGTCGCCTGGGCCGACGAGATCATCGTCGTCGACTCCGCGCAGCACCGACGACACCGTCGCGATCGCGCGACAGCTACACCGACGCGCGTCGTCGTCCGCGACGTGGCCGGGTTACGTCGACGCAGAAGAACTACGCCGCGTCGCTGGCCAGCCACGACTGGATTCTGTCGCTCGACGCCGACGAGCTGCGTGACGCCCGCAGCTGGCCGGCGAGATCCAGCGCGTGCTGGCGGCCGGATCCGGCTGCACGCCGGCTATTCGGATCCCCGCGCGTGACCTGGCATCTCGGCCGGTGGGTTCGCACGACGGACTGGTATCCGGATTATCAGACTGCGGCTCTACGATCGGCGCGCCGCGGAATGGACCGGCCAGCACGTGCACGAATCGGTGACGGTGCGGGGACCGCATCGGCGGCAGCTGCATCGAGTGCTGCAGCATTTCGCCTATCGCGACATCGCCGATCATCTGGAAACGATCGATCGCTACACCACCTACGCGGCGCGTCAGATGCACGAGCCGGTCGCCGCGCTGGTTTCGCCGACATTGGCGCTCCACCCGCCGCCTCGCGTTTCTTCGCAACTACATCGCGCACGGCGGCATCCGCGACGGCGATCCCGGGCCTGGTCATCTCGGCGCTCAACAGCTACTACGTGTTCCTGAAGTTCGCCAAGCTCTGGGAGATGAACCGCATGAACCCTGAACGCTGAACCTCTCCGACGAGATGTTCTCACTCCACATCGACACCGGCGCGAACCTGGCGCGGCGGGCAGAATCAGGTCCTGCTCACCGTCAACGGCCTGCGCGCCGATCGGGCAGCGCGCGACGCTCGTCGCGCATCCTGACGGCGAGCTGCGGCGCCGCGTCGCCGAAGGCCTCGGATCTGATTCCCGCTCGCGCCGCGCACGGAGATGGATCTGTCCGCCGCCTGGAAGCTGTCGCGGCTCGTCAAGCGCCTGCAGCCGGACGTGATTCACGCGCACGACCCGCACGGGATCGCGATGGCGTCGCTCGCGCTGTCCCTCGGCGGCAGCGCGTCGGCGGCCATGCGGCGCCGGCGCTCGATCGCCTCGCGCCGCGTCGATTTCCATCTCAAGGGCAACTCGTTCTCCCGCTGGAAGCACCGGCAGGTCGACTGCTTCATCGCGGCGTCGGAGGCCATTCGCCGGATGCTGCGTCGGCGACGGCGTGCGGCGGAGCCGCGACGGTCACCGTGCACGAAGGCATCGACGTCGAGCACGTCGCTCGCGGCGCCGCCGGTCAACGTCCACGAGGCGTTCTGGCTGCCACACCAGGCGCCGGTCGTCGGCAACGTCGCGGCGCTGGTGCCGCACAAGGGACAGCGCCATCTCGATCGAGGCGCGCGCCTCGTGGTCCAGGAGATTCCCGACGCGCGCTTCGTCATCCTCGGCGAAGGCGAGCTGCGCGAGCCGCTCGAACGGCAGGTCCACGATCACCATCTCGAAAAGCACGTGCTGCTGCCTGGATTCCGCACCGACGTCCTCGGGTGCATCAAGGGTTCGACCTCGTTCGCCATGAGCTCGGTGACCGAGGGGCTCGGCACGTCGCTGCTCGACGCGATGGCGTGCAGCCGGCCGATCGTCGCCACCAGCGCGGGCGGCATCCCGGAGATCGTCGAGGACGGCGTCAACCGGCTCTGGTCGTGCCGCCGCGCGATGCGCCGCGCTGGCGCGCGGCGATCGTGCGGCTGCTGCGGATGACCGCGCCTGCGCGCCAGTATGGGCGAGGCCGGATTCGCGCGCGTGCGCGAGCGCGTTCACCGTCGAGCGGATGGTCGCGAGACCGCCGCGGTACGCACGCGTGGCCGGCACGACGCCACGCAGCGGACACTGCGCGTCCGCTGCGCGCGGCTGAACGCCGCACGCGTTCATCATCCCGAGGTGGCAGAGCGCGAAGTCGTAGCTCACCGGATCGGCCGGGATCGAGCCGCGCGCAGCGACGCCGTGATGTCGCTGCGCCATCGCGCCAGCCCGGGCTCGCGTAGCGGGTCAGACCGAGGCAGCGGCCGACGCGGATGACGTGCGTGTCGAGCGGCACGACCAGGCGTCGCCGGCGACACGCGCGTCCAGACGCCGAGATCGAGCGCGTCGCGCCGCACCATCCAGCCGGAGAAACAGATTCAGACGCTTGCAGGCGCTGCCCGGCTGACGGCGCGGGAAGAAGTAAGCAGCACGCCCGGCGCGTTCGGGGACGCGGCCGTAGGCGGCCTGTCAGATCGAGCGCCAGCGCCCGCGTCGAAAGCTGTCGATGCGCGGCGGCCATCGATGCGTCGCCGCGGATCGTCGCCTTCGAGAAAGAAGCCGCTCGATCGATCCGGAGCGGTCGATCATCTGCCGCAGCAGCCAGACAGCAGCGCGATGAGATCGCGGCCGCGCGATCCAGCGATGGACAATCGGCGCCAGCGCCGCGCCGTGACGCGCGCGGGCTCGAACGCGCGCACGTAGGCCGCCGGCCGCGTCGCCCATGACGGCCAGCACGCGCTCGATCGACTGGAGCACGCTGGCCACCCGCCCAAACGCCAGCGACGCGGCGATGAAGCCGACGACCTCACGATCGTCCGGCCGCGCAGAATCGCCGCGACGATTTGAATCGGGTCGGTCGCCGAATCCGGGTAGTTGAAGTCGGCGTACAGCCGATCCAGCACCGGCTTCAAGTCGGCTGATCTGCAATCCCGCCCCTAATCCGCAATCGAAATCCGCAATCCGCAATTCAACTGATCAGTATGATTCTGACATGCTGCGCATCTGACGAGAGTCGCCGCGGCGATCGTGATCCTGGCGGCCACGGCAGCGATTGGCGAGTACGTGCGCTGCGGCGTCGCCTGGCCCTCAGCGGGATCGCGACCGTCAGCGGCATCCTGGCGTCGTCGAGATCGTCCGCGACGCCGATGCGATTCCGCACGTGCTTCGCGTCCACCAAGCGCAGACGCGCTCTTCGGCCTCGGCTACGTGCACGCCCAGGATCGGCTGTGGCAGATGGAATTCCAGCGGCGCATCGGCTTCGGCCGCCTGTCGGAGATCTTCGGGACCGCGACCATTCCGCAGGATCGGTTCCTGCGCACGGTCGGCTTCGGCCGCGCGGCGCGGGCGGCGTGGCAGCAGACTCCGGACTGGGCGAAGCGAGCAGATCAACGCCTACATCGCCGGCGTGAACGCGTTCATCAGCACGCATCACGGCGAGCGCGCTGCCGCCGGAGTTCTCGCTGCTGCGTTTCGAGCCGGAGCCGTGGTCGCGGCGCCGACGTCGCGGTGTGGGTGAAGATGATGGCCTGGGACCTCAGCGCGAACTACTCGTTCGAGCTGCTGCGCGATCGACTTGCGTGCGCGACGTCGGCGAGCAGCGGATGGCCGACCTGATGCCGCCTATCCCGGTGAATGGGTTGAGCATCGTTGCCGGCGTGCGCTGGAGCGGTCCGGTGCAGCCTGGTCAGGTCGGGTGGGTCCGTACGCGAGGTCGGCTGCGGTCAGGGTGCGTCGGCCAGTTGCTCTTGCGCATCGGCGCCTCGTCGCTGGGCGACACCGGTCGTCGCCGAGTTCCTGCTCGGCAGCGCTCGCGTCGAGGCGCTCGGATCGAACAACTGGGTCGTCGACGGCACGATGACCGCTACCGGCAAGCCGCTGCTCGCCAACGACCCGCATCTCAGCGCGCAAGCGCCGTCGACTCTGGTACTCGCGCACGTGTCGGGCGGCGACTTCGAGATGATCGGCGCGACGCTGCCCGGCGCGCCGGCGGTCGCGATCGGACGCAACCGGTTCATCGCCTGGGGCGAGACCAACGTCGCCGCCGACGTCGAGGATCTGTTATCGCGAGCGGCTTGATCCCGACCGGCAAGTCTGCGCGGAGTATCGCGGCGCAGGAACCGGTGCAGCGTGATCGCGAAGACGATCGTCGTCAAAGGCGCGCCCATCCGGTCGAACGTCGCGCGTCTGACCCGTCACGGCCCGCATCGTGTCGGACGCCATCAACGCGATCAACGCCGGCGTCGCCAGAACGCCGAAAGCCGGCGGTGCTGAGCCGCTCGCCTTCCGCTGGACGGCGCTCGACGATGACGATACGACGCTCGCAGGCATTCCTCAAGCTCGAACGACGCGCGCAACTGGAACGACTTCAGCGCGCGCGCTGCGCGAGTTCGTCGTCGCCGTCGCAGAACTTCGTCTACGCCGACGTCGACGGCCACATCGGCTACTACGCGCCGGGACGCATTCCGATTCGCGCCAGCGGCGACGGCTCGCGGCCGGCCGACGGATGGACGGGCGCCGGCGAGTGGACCGGCTGGGTGCCGTTCGACGCGCTTGCCGCACATCTACGATCCGCCCAGCCACTTCATCGTCACCGCCAATCACCGGCCAGAGCCAGCCGGACTATCCGCACCTGCTCGGGCTCGAGTGGGCTGGAGCCGTATCGCGCGCAGCGCATCACTCGATCTGCTCGGCGGCCGCCGAAGCTCACCCCCGAGGATCTTCCGCGGCAATTCAGGCGGACACGGTATCGCTGCACGCCAGGACGCTCCCTGCCCGTTCTCCTGGCGCACGTGCGGCCCGACTCGCGAGGCGCCGCGACGCCGTCAAGGTGCTGTCGCAGCGGGACGGCGACGACGCAAGGCGACAGCGCCGCGCCGGCCATCTTCTGCGGCGTGGTTTCACGAGCCTCGCCGCGGCCATCGCCGGCGACCGAACTCGGACCGCTCGCACGCTCGACAGCTATCGCCAGCCGCTTCACCTTCATCACGCGTTCTTCGTCACCACGGACGCTGACCGCCAATGACTCACGCTGGTGCGACGACGTGCGAAGCCCGAAGCGGCGAAGACCTGCGATGACGTCGGTGACCGCCGCCGCTCGACGCCGGGCTGGCGCGGCGTGAGCGACTCGTCTTGGCAACAACCAGGCGCAGTGGCGATGGGACGCCGTCCACCCGCGCGATGTTCCCGCATCAGGGACTCGACAGCGTGCGGCTGCTCTCGTCGGTTCCTCAGCCGGTCGGTGCCCAATCGGCGGCGACTGGAGCACGGTGGATGTCGGTCCGGTCGCGGCCGATCGAGCTCTTCGAGCAGCACTCGGTGCCGAGTTATCGCCAGATCGTCGATCTATCTCCCGCCAACGACAGCCGCTTCCTGGACGCGGTCGGCCAGTCAGGCCATTCGCTGTCGCCGCACTACGATGATTTCCTGGCCGACTGGCGGGCTGTGAAGCACCGGAAGATGCGGATGCAACGAGCCGAGGTGAACAATGGCGCCATCGGACATCTGACGTTGACGCCTCAGTGACCAACCTGAACAATCGCACTTCCAGCCTCGGCTTCGCTGCAGGAATGATCTTGCTCAACGTCTCGCGCCCAACTCTTTGAGCAACCACGCTCGCGCCGCCTGCCAGTCGCGCTCAGCCGTCGCCATTGAGATCCCGAGCGCCTCACCCGCTTCCTCGAGCGGACAGGCCGCCAAAGAACCTGAGCTCGGCGAGCTGACACTTCGCGAATCGAAGGCCGCCAGTCGCGTTAACGCCAGCATCGAGATCGAGCACGTCCGAGGCTGACCGGCGAGCGTCGCCCTCGCGCCTTCGTCGAGCGTGACCCGGGCCCGCATCGACCGGATCGGCTTGGCCATGCGCATGCGCCCGCGCGCGATCAACTGAGGATGCGCCGCATCATCTGCGACGCGACCCCGAAGAACTGCCCGCGGTTTTGCCACGCCGCGCGGCGCACGGATCATGAGCTTCAGGTAGGCCTCGTGCACGAGTGCGGTCGGCTCGAGCGTGTGGTTCCGCGTTCGCGCCGCATGTGGGCAACTGCCCGCCGCCGAAGGTCGGCGTGGACAATGGGACAAGCTCGTCGAGTGCTGCGTCGCCCGGCAGCCCAGGCGTGCAGCAGCTGGGTGAGTCTTTTGCCGGCAAAGTGGCCGGATCCTGACGGTTCTGCCCCATCGGCGTCCCAGCCGTGAGCAAGTTTTTTCAGCGCTCTCTCGCGACCGACGGTCGGATGGACGCCGGCGACACTGATGACGTCAGATCGCGCGGTGTGCGCCGGCGCTGGCCGGCGCGTCCCAATTGTCGGCGCGACGCCCAGTCGGGCGTGCTCATCGGGTTCGTCGGCGGCGACGCCCCGGATGGCGGTGCAACAGTCAGTCGATGGCGCGGCAAGTCGGCTGAGCGACGCCGCGTGCCAGTCCGCGCTCGCCGGATTTTCGCCGCCCGCGCCGGTTCCCCGGACAGCTGGCATCGGTCCGGTTCCCTGACGACCGCGAGGCTATGTTCTGTCGGATGGGGTCATCGATCTTGCGTTTACGTCCCCGGATCGCACGTCGTTCACGTGTGCGGTCGGAGTTCTTGAGGCGTTCCACTCGAGTCGGACTCTCGCGGAAATCGTGGATCCGTCCATGAGTTCCCGCACGTGCTCGGGCTGGGTGAAAACCACCGTCCAGCGAGTCGATCACGCTGCAGGTCGTCGCACGCTGCGCGCCCTAGCGGTCAGTGGTCGTCGCACCCGCCGTCTGAGCTCATCGTCGACGTGCACGATCGCGGTGAGATCGACGGGAACGAACTCCTCTTCGTCAGCCTGCACCATGCCAGGAATCGCCGGCCATCCGCCGACACATCGAAACCGGGAATGCTCCGGACGCCGGCAAGTCGGCGAAACGTCCGCGGAATAGTTGCGTCTCCGGTGCGGACGCCACGCCTCGGATGGGATCGAACGGCAGCCGAAAATTCCGTCTCCCGCTTGCCTACCACCTCGCGCCGGGCCGCCCCGGCGGGTTCGGAGAAACAGCTCGCGGCCGTCGGGACTCCACACCGGCTGGCCTCCGCCTTCGCGCGAGCCGGCGCGGCATGCCGGGCCCGGGAAACGGCTGCACGTAGATGTCCGGCCTTCCGTCTGTGAACGCGCCGAAGGCAAGCCAACGGCCGTCGGGCGACACCACCGGCCAGCCGTTTCGCTCGGGGATGTTCGGCACTCGCTCTGTCCGTCGTCCCTCCAGGGTCAGAATGCGCACCTCTGAGTTGTTGGTAGGTGGATCCTCGGTGTAGAGCAGAGATCGATTGTCGGCGGACCAGCTGTCGGCAAACAAATCATTCTTGCTCGAGATCAGCGACTCTCGAGCGCGCTTCCGTCGGTCGGCTGCGACATGAGATGGGCCACCCGTTCCGTTCGGAGGTGTATGTCAGGTGAAGACCGTCGCGGGTCAGAGCGGCGCGCGATTGCGTCCTTCGAACGTCACCGGGCCAAATGCGTATGGTCATCGAGGTGATAGACCCAGATGTGCGGGTGTTCGTCCTCGGTCACGACGACTGCGAGCCGTCGACCATCGGGGAGACAGACGGGGCGTGGCGAACGCCCTCGGCTCAGTCGGCAGCGAGTGTCGACGCGCCCGATCGATCCACCCAGACAAGCGTTCGTCGAGGCGGCGACGACTCGGGCACGGAGACCAGCGTTCCGTTCGTGGCAAGCGCGAAAATTCGCGATGCCGTTGTGCGCGTCCGTCTTGACGCCATCAACCAGTTTCACCGGAGCACCGGTGAGTTCGAGCCAGTCGAGGGCGAACGGCACCACGGACAGACCACGGCCCGAGGCGTAGACCAGGTGGCCCGTCGGCAAAATACTGCGGATCGAACGCCGCCTCGATCAACGTCTTGCGTGCGCCGGCGTCGCGACCAGCAGCACGTCGATGCGAAACTGGTTCTGTCCTTCGTGAACCGTCAGCAGCACCGCCTTGCCTCCCGGCAGCGCCCGCGGAGGCGTGATGATCGATTTCAGGTCTCGCAGAATCGATGGTGGTCATCGCGTACGGGACGCCGCCGGCGGCGGACACGCGCTGCAGTCCGTGCAGAATGCCGCTGAATACGATCGTCCCGTCCGCCATCCATGTCGCGCTCATGAACAGCTTGACGTCGCAGACCACAATCGGCGCCACCGTCGCGTTCACGCTGATCGTCTTGAGCTTCCCATCCGCCGAGAAACCGACCGACTGACCATCGGGTGAGAAAATGGCGAGTATCCACCTTCGGTCTCCGGCAGCGCCGTGATCGCTATTTGATCCAGCCGGCGCATGAACAGCCGGTTTCTCTCGCCCGTGCCGGGATCGGCTGCGTAAACCAGAAGGGCGCCGTCAGGAGATATGGCGGGGGGCCAGAGAACGTCATGCCGGGTGGAGGCTGGATGGCGAACCTGGCCATCGCACGAGAATCGATCGGGCGCTGGGGTTTCAACATCCACACGCCCACGGCCGCCAGGATCGCGGTCGCGAGCGCAGAAGGAAGGCATGGCGCACGGTTAGCGGACGAGGGGACCGGGTCGCGCACGTCGCTTGTCGCTGTCACCGCGCCGACTGGCGTCGCATTGGCCGTGACGCTCTCAAGGGCGAACGCGAGGTCGCGTGCGGACTGGAACCGTGCGTCCGGGTCCTTCTCGAGGCATCGCGCAACGATGCGGTCGATGGCAGTCGGCGCCGCCGCAGCGCTCAGGCGCCGGCGCCTCGTCGTGCAGGATCGCGTTCAACGTCTCGACGCGCGACCCGCGATCGAATGCGCGCCGCGCCTGTCAACAGCTCGAAGAGGATGGCGCCGAGCCGCGAACAGATCGGCGCGTCCGTCGGTCGGCTGGCCGCGGATCTGTTCAGGCGCCATGTAGCCGGCGGTGCCGAGCATCGTGTCGGCCGCCGTGCGCAGTGGCGTCGTCGCAGTCCGTTGATCGAGATCCGGATCAGCAGACGCGGAGCTTGGCGATGCCGAAGTCGAGAATCTTCACCCGTCCGTCACGCGTGACCATCACGTTCTCGGGTTTCAGATCGCGGTGGATGATCCCTTGCGCGTGGCGCGGCGGCAGGCCGCTGCGCGATCGCCGCGCGCGATTTCACATGCCCGCGCCGCGCGACATGCGCGCCGCGCCCGACGCTTAGTCGCGCAGCGTCTCGCCGTCGAGCAGCTCCATGACGAGATACGGGCCGTCCGCCTGCGGTGCCGACGTCATAAAGCGTCAGCACGTTCGGATGATTGAGGGCGCCAGACGCGCGCGCTTCCAGCTCGAATCGTCGTAGCCGTTCGACGTCGGCGGCGTAATCGGCCGGCAGCAGCTTGATCGCGACCTCGCGCTCCGATCCGCGGATCGCGCGCGCGATACACCTGTCCCATGCCGCCGGCTCCGATCAACGCGTCGATTCGGAACGGTCCGACCGCGGATCCTGATTCGAGGCGCGGCATTTCTTCCGACGCCGCGATCACCGGAGTGCGTCGCTCGAGCCAGCCGGCGCTGTCGTGCGCCGCGAGCATCGCGTCGACTTCGGCGCGTAACGCCTCGTCGCCGCCGCACGCTCTGATCGAGGAACGGCTGCGCGCTCGGCCCAGTCAGCGCAACCGCGCCGCATGAAAGACTCCGGTAATCTGCCGCCAGCGCTCTGGGGTCATGGATCAGTGCGTCCCGGCAAGCTCAGACTATAGTCCGCTGGCGTCGGTTGGAGGCTTCGACTTTTGACTTCGCCGACTTCCTGCCTGATTGGCGCGCGGTGAAGCATCGCAAGATGCGGATGCGCCGCGCGGACATCGACAACGGCGCGATCGGACGCCTGACGCTCTGTCCCCGCTAGCGATCCGGCTTCGCGCCTTTCGCCGCCGGCTTCGGCATCGGTTCGAATTCGTAGATGCCGCCGTCGGCCATCAGCGACAGGAACAGGTGTCCGTCCTTGACGCGACGTAGGAGCGAACGAGCCCCAGGTCCCTCACGAACCGATCGTGCAGCGACGCCGCCGGACACATCGCGCGGGTCAGCGCCAGCGGGCCGACGAAGCAACTCGGCTGGCGCGGACGATTTCCACGTGCCGCGGCCGCGATTGCAGTCGGCGCGGACGCTGACGTAGCCGTCGGCGCCAAACGCCAGCGTGAAATGTGATCTATCAGGTGGCGTGACGACCTTGTCGTCCATCGACTGAATCTGCACCAGCCGCCATGCCGTGCCGTTCAGCGTGGCCGCAGCGCTCTTCGCGGTCTGCCCGCGGACGATGATCGGTCGTGGACAGGATGGCCGGGATCACGGCCAGCAGTCGAGGCTGAGTGATGTTCACATCGCCTCCTCCCGACCATGATACGCCCGCGGCGCGGTCAGAACCTGGTGATCGCCGCGCCTGCCTTGCACATCGGGCAGTCCGCGGCCCGGTAGTTTTCGGGGGCCTTATGACTTCGCGAGCGCAATGTTCGGCACTCCGAGATCGACGATCGCCTCGCAGCGATCGTAGATCTGCGGCCGTGGCGACGACCGTGCCGCCCGCTTCCTTCACCAGCCGCCGCGCAGCGCCGCAAACGTCTCACCGGTGTTGCGACGTCGTCGGCCAGCATCACCTGCTTGCCTGCGCAAGCTCGCGCGCTTGTAGAACGCGCGCAGATTGAAACTGGACGCCGCGTCGTAGTTGAACGGCGCGAAGCTGCAGGGCGGATGGGTCAGGCTGCGCCGGCTGTCCAGCAGCCCGGCAATCGTGTGCGCCAGTAGGGCGCCGCCGCGTGACCGGCCCCGCCACCACCTCGGTCTTCTGGAGGAGATCGGCGGGCATCAGGTCGATAGATCCTGCGCGAAGCGCCAGATCGTCGAGGGTGTCGAAACAACTGGTGCGGGTTCAAATAGACGTGCCCGTGGTAGCCGTTTCCAGGTAGTCGAAGTGCCCGTCGATCATCAGCACGTGCGACTGCTGCAGATCCCTCAACGCCTTCGCCTGGCGGTCTTCCAGTTTGTGCATGAACTGTTTCCTCCTCAGCCCTGAGCCCCTGAGCCCGGCCTAAGCCCTCAGCCCTTCAAGCGCCACTCCGTCGTTCACGTAGACCGTCGCCCGCCGACGATCGTGGCGGCGACGCCGCCGCGCAGCGTCCAGCCGTCGAAGGGTGTGTTCTTCGATTTCGATCGCATCGCGGCGGCCGACACCGTCACCGCCAGGTCCGGAGCCAGGATCGAGATATCGGCGGGACCGCCTTCCGCCAGCGAGCCGCCGGGCACGCCTATCACCCGCGCCGGGTTGCTCGAGAGCAGCTCGATCATGCGAGCCAGCGGCAGCCGTCCGGCGTGGACGAGCCGGTCGAAGCAGAGTGACACGGCGGTTTCCAGTCCGGTGATGCCGAACGGGGCCCGATCGAACTCGACGCATTTCTCGTCGTAGTGATGCGGCGCATGATCGGTCGCGATGACGTCCACGCTGCCGTCGGCGAGGCCGGCGAGCATCGCGTCGCGATCCGCGACCTCGCGCAGCGGCGGGTTCATCTTGACGTTGGTGTCATAGGCCACCGGCGCGCCGAGCGAGTCGTCGGTCAGCACGAAATGGTGCGGCGTCACCTCGCAGGTGACGCGCGATGCCGCGGCTCTTCCCCATCTGACCGCGTCGAGCGTCTGCCGCGCGCTCATGTGGGCGATGTGCACCGCCCCGCCGGTCAACTCGGCGAGCGAGATGTCGCGCAGCGCCATGATCGACTCGGCCTCGCCCGGAATGCCCCGCAGTCCGGAGTGCCGACGCCGCGAAGCCTTCGTGCGCGACGCCGTCACCCTTGAGGGTCTGTTCCTCGCAGTGTTCGATGACCGGAATACCGAACATCGAGGTGTATTCGAGCGCGCGTCGCATCAGCAGCGCGGTGGCCACCGGCCGTCCATCGTCGGTGACCGCCACACAGCCGGCGCGTTTCAGCTCGGCGATGTCGGCCAGTTGCTCGCCCTGCTGGCCGCGCGACACCGCGCCGATGGGATAGACCCGCGCCAGGTTCGCCTCGGCCGCTTTCTTGAGGATGAATTCGGTGACGCCGGCGTTGTCGTTCACCGGGTTCGTGTTCGGCATGCACGCGACCGCGGTGAATCCGCCAGCGACCGCCGCCGCGGTTCCAGTCGCGACCGTCTCCTTGTGCTCCTGACCCGGCTCGCGCAAGTGGACGTGGATGTCGATCAGGCCCGGGCAGACGACCAGACCGGCAGGAATCTCGACGACGGACACATTGCCGTCGACGGGAAGATCTCTGCCCACACGCGCGATGCGATCGCCGTCGATCAGGACGTCGAACACGCCGTCCCGCCCGTTTGCGGGATCGACGACGCGCCCGCCTTTCAGAAGTCGTCGGATAGTCATCAGACCCCTAGCCCTCAGCCCTCTCCTCAGCCCTCAGCCCTCTCCTCAGCCCTTAGCCCTCTGCCCTAAGCCCTCTGCCCTAAGCCCTTCAATCCGCTCCCCCTTGCTCTCCCGCCAGCAGGTAGAGCACCGCCATTCGCACGGCGACGCCGTTGGCGACCTGCTCGAGAATGCACCGAGTAGGGACCGTCCGCGACCTCGGACGCGATCTCGACGCCGCGGTTCATCGGACCGGGATGCATGATGATGACGTCCGGCTTCGCGCCCGCGACCCGCTCGCGGCGTCATGCCGAACAGTGTTGAAGCTACTCGCGCACCGACGGGAAGCAGCGCGCCCTGCATGCGTTCGTGCTGGATGCGCAGCATCATGATGACGTCGGCGTCCTCGACCGCTTCTGCCACCGCCGTCGTCACGTGCACGCCAAATCGCTCGATGCCGCGCGGCACCAGCGTCGCCGGACCGCACACCCAGACGCTGGCGCCGAGCGCGGTCAGCAGCAGGACGTTCGACCGCGAGCACCCGGCTGTGCAGCAGGTCGCCGACGATCGCGACCTTCAGCCCGTCGATGCGCTTCTTGTGCTCGCGAATCGTGAAGGCGTCGAGCAGCGCCTGCGTCGGATGCTCGTGCATGCCGTCGCCGGCGTTGATGATGCGCGACTTGCAGATGCGCGACAGCAGGTGGCACGCGCTCCTGACGAGGCGTGGCGGAGCACGATCATGTCGGGCGCCATCGCCTCGATGTTCATCGCGGTGTCGACCAGCGTTTCGCCCTTGAGCACGCTCGACGCCGCGACGGCGATGTTCAGCGTGTCGGCGCTCAGCGCGCTTTCGGCGATCTCGAACGAGGTGCGCGTCCGCGTGCTCGGTTCGTAGAACAGGTTGACGACCGTGCTTGCCGCGCAGCGTCGGGACTTTCTTGATCGGCCGCTGCGCCGATCTCGCGCATCGCTTCGGCGGTGTCGAGGATCAGGTAGATCTCGTCGCGGGTCAGATCGCCGATGCCGAGGAGATCCTTCTTCATGACTCGCGGATCTCCACTTCGTCGCGGCCGTCGATCTCGGTCGAGGTGGACCTGCACGCTCTGCGACAGCGAGGTCGGCAGGTTCTTGCCGACGTAGTCGGCCTTGATCGGCAGCTCGCGGTGCCCGCGATCGACCAGCACGATCAGCTGGATCGGCCTTCGGCCGGCCGAAGTCGATGCAGCGCGTCGAGCGCGGCGCGGATCGGTCCGGCCGGTATAGCAGGACGTCGTCGACCAGCAGGATGCGCTTGTCGTCGATCGAGAATGGAATCTCGGTGCTCCTGACCACCGGCTGCGGCGCGACCGCGTGGCGCATCAGGTCGTCGCGGTAGAGCGTGATGTCGAGCGCGCCGGTCGGCACTTCGTGGTGGTTGATGTCGTGGATCGACGGCGCCAGCCGCTTGGCGATCGGCACGCCCCGGGTGCGGATGCCGACCAGCGCCAGCTCGTCGACGCCGGACGGTATTGCGCTCGAGGATCTCGTGCGCGATGCGCGCGAGCGACCGGCTCATCCGATCGGCGTCCATCACGACCGGCATGGACAAACCTCGGAAGAAATTGGGTAATCGGGTAATCGGGTCGTTTGGTAATCTGAGCGAGGGTCGGCGATCGGGCAGGCGTGGCGCTCATGTTCACTCCTTGCGTCTCTCAGGAACGCGTTAAAGAGTCGGGTTGACTGACGAGTATCGATCATCGCTCGGCTAAGCCTTCTCGCGCTCCGGTTGCAGGCTTTCGCGCTCACTGCTTAAGGTTTCGCGCGTCCCCCAGCCGCCAGAACTGCGCGTCGTAGTTCCACACCGTAAAGGCAATCCGCTGCCCATCGGGCGACCAGGCCGGCTGGGTCTTTGTCTCGAGGATCGCGAGTGACCTGCACCGGTGGACCGCCGGCAATCGCGAGTCGATAGATCTGAAAGAATCCGTCGGGCGCCGGGGCGACAAACGCCACGCCTCCTGCCGTCGGGCGAGGCGCCAAGCCCGGGCATATCGTGCCTCAGACGAAAACCGATGCACGACGCGTGGGGTCCCGCCTTCCCTCGGCACGCGTGAAAATCACGCGCACGGCCGGGTCCTTCCTTGCCGATCGCCACCAGCGCGGATCCGTCGTCCATCCACTCGGCGTGGAACACGTCGATGTCCAGTCCCTGCACCGGAACTTCGCGCGCCGCTGAAACCACCTCGCCGGTGTCCTGGTTCATCTCGACGATGTAGATGACGGTCCGATGCGTCTGGCGGCTGGCGCCGTTGAACAGGAGCCAACGGCCGTCCTTCGACCAGCGCGGCCAGCCGGCTTCGGCCCCTCGACCGAGCATCGTGATGCGGTGCGCCTGCACATCGCCGCTGCCGCGGCCGCAGCCAGAGGTCGTCGGACTGTTCCTTGTGCGAATGGAACGCGATCCACTTGCCGTTCGGCGACCAGCAGAGCGACTGATCTTCGGACGGGGAGTCGTGAACGATCTCGCGACGGCGCCGCCGCCGGCTTCTCCGGATCGACGCCGATGATGCCGGCGTCCTGCGCGATGTCCGGGTAGCGCGCGTCGTCGGCGAACGCGACGCCACGTGCCGTAGGTGATGCCGATCCATCGGCCGCTCGGATCCCACGACGGCGTCTCGCTCTGAAACGTCGCGAGCGGCGATGTCGGGCCGCCGTCGGCCGGAGCCATCGCTACCGCCGTCCGGTAGCTCTCGCACCTTGAACAGCACCTGACCCGTCGCTGGCAACCGACGGCGCGTAGGTGTCCCGCGCAAAGTTGGTCAGACGCCGTGCGTCGCGGCTCGAAGTCGATAGCGCCCAGAGGTCGACGGTGCCGGCGTCATTCGCGAGACTGACGTAGGCGGTCTGGCCGTCCGGCGAGAACGCCACCGGTCCGTAGGCGTCGACGTCGGGGCTGACTGCGGAGCGGTGCTCCGCCGCACGGGATGGTGACGCGGGCGTGGTTGTCGACGGTCGCGATACAGGCCAGTTCCCGCCTGGCGTCCACGCCGGGGACGCGATGCGCTTGTCGTGACGCGTCGAGTTCGCGGTCGCGCCGTCAGCGGAGAGCGTCCAGAGCTCGCTGCCTTCCTTGCCGTTGACGATGCCCGCGATGGAACGGCCGTCGGACGACCAGGCCAGCTGCCTCAGACTGCTGGCATCAGTGCGCGAAAGGCCACAGCGCCTGGCGCGTCGAGGCGGCGCGATCGTAGGTTGACCAGCCTCGCCGGCGTCGTCGCGCCGTCGGTGATGATCGTCCTGCTGTCGGGACTCCACGCCAGGTTCCGGATCTGGGTGTTGCCGGGCGGAAATTCCATGGCCGGCCTGCCGTCGCGCGGCCGCACGCGCAGAAACCGGCCCTCCGAGTATGCGATCCATTGCCCGTCGCGGGAGAAATCGCGCCCGCAGGATCGCGATAGCTGACCGGCCCAAACTGGTGCGCCGTCGCCACCCACGACAGGCGCGCGAGGGTCGACGCCACGCTCCGGCCGCATCCAGACAGCCAGCGCCGCACCCAGGAGAGCCGCCGCAAGGATCAAGATGGCGCGCATAGCAGTTAGTCGTCAGTCGCTAGTCGTGAGTCGTCGCCACAGCCAACCGTTGTTTTTCGCTGAAGTATACTGCCCTGATGTCCGGAATCGTCGACATCGCCGCGCAGGTGATCGCGAACCGACGATTGTCAGACGATTACAACGTCCTGGAGCTCGACGCGCCGGCGATCGCCGCGCAGGCCGCGCCTGGTCAGTCCGTCATGATCAAAGCGGCCGCGCCGCCGACCCGTTGTTGCGCCGCCCTTTCTCGGTGTTCGAAGTGCTTCGCCATCGCGACGGGACGCCGACAGCCGTCAGCATCCTCAGCAAACGAATCGGGACGTCGACGCGCCTGTTGTACGAGGCGGAGCCGGGCGATGTCGTGCCGACGCTCGACCGCTGGGGCGGCCGTTCACGATCGTCGACCGCTCGACCGCCGCGTGGATGGTTGCCGGCGGCGTCGGGCTGGCGCCGTTTGCGACGCTGGCGGAAGCGTTGCGCGCGCGTGGCGTCGCCTGCACCCTCTTCTACGGCGCCCGCCGCGCCGCCGAGCTCTTCCACCTCGACTTTTTCCGTGCGCTCGACGTCGAGCTGGTGCTCGCGACCGAAGACGGCAGCCTGGGTGAGCACGGCCGCGTCGTGGCCCCGCTGGATCGGGCGCTCAGCAGCCGCCGCCGGCTTCGCCGATCGCGATCTACGCCTGCGGACCGGAGCGCATGCTCGCGGCCACCGCAGCACCGCCGCTGCGCACCGGCCGGCCGTGCCAGGTTTCGGTCGAACGGATCATGGGCTGCGGCCTGGGCGGCTGCTACAGCTGCGTGGTGCCGATGCGGCGCGACGACGGCGGCTGGCATCACGTGCGATCGTGCCTCAGCGGTCCGGTGCTGCCGGCCGATCAGATCGTGTGGGATTGAACGTGGTCGATCTGTCCGTGAACATCGGCACGCTGACGCTGCAGAACCCGCTGATCGCGGCGAGCGGCTGCTTCGGCTACGGCGTCGAATACGCCGACGTCGTCGATCTCTCGCATCGCTCGGCGGCGTCGCCGTCGAAGGGCTGTTCCTCGACGAGCGCGAAGGCCATCCGGCCCCGCGGATCGTCGAAACGCCGGCCGGAATGCTGAACGCGATCGGCCTGCAGGGCATCGGCGTGCGGCGGTTCGTCGACGAAAGCTGCCGGAGCTGCGGGCCCGGCGCGCCACGGTCATCGTCAACGTCTGCGGCACCACGCTCGACGAGTACGTCGAGGTGTCGCGGATCCTGTCGGACGCCGACGGCGTGGCGGCGATCGAGCTGAACATCTCCTGCCCGAACATCAAGGAAGGCGGCATCCAGTTCGGCTGCAGCCTGACCGGCACGTATCGACGTGGTCAGCGCCGTCGAAGAAGATCACGCGCTGCCGGTCATTCCCGAAGCTGACGCCGAACGTGACCGACGTCGCGTCGTTCGCGCGCGGCGGCGGAGGACGCGGGCGCCGACGCGGTCTCGCTGGTCAACACGTTTCTCGCGCATGGTCGATCGACGTCGAGACGCGGCGCGCCGAAAATCTCGAACGTGGTCGGCGGGCTGAGCGGCCCGGCGATTCGGCCGATCGCCGTGCGGATGGTCTACGAGTGCCGCCAGATGGTGAAGATTCCGATCATCGGCATGGGCGGCATCACCGACGCGCGCGACGCACTCGAATTCATGATTGCCGGCGCGGCACGCGGTCCAGGTCGGCACCGCCAATTTCGTCGATCCGTTCGTCGTGGCCGAAGCTCCTCGGACGGCATGACCGACTACGCTGCAGCGCCACCAGGTTGGCCGCCTCGCCGACATCGTCGGTACGGTGAGGCGCGAGGCGACGCCGAGCCAGTCGTGACAGTCATGAAGCGCCTGCTGGTTGCCCTCGACGTCGACACCGCTGGCGAGGCATCCGCGCTCGCCGATCGGCTGCGGGGGTTGCCGGCGGCATCAAGATCGGCAGCCGCCTGTTCAGCAGCGTGGGGCCGAGTCTGGTCGAGGAATTCGTCGCGCGCGGCGACCGGGTCTTCCTGATTTGAAGTTCCACGACATCCCGAACACCGTCGCCGGTGCGGTCGCCGCCGCCACCCGTCTCGGCGTCTGGATGTTGAACGTGCACGCGTCCGGGGCGGGGCCATGATGCGGGCGGCACGGGCCGCCGCCCACGAAGAGGCGGCGCGGCGATCGCAGCCGGCGCCGCTCGTCATCGCCGTCACGGTGCTCACGAGCATGGATCAGCGGACGATCTCCGAAATCGGCCTGCGCGGACTCCGTCGCCGACCAGGTCGCGCGGCTGGCGGTCCTGGCCGCCGAATCCGGAATGGACGGGGTCGTCGCATCGCCGCAGGAAATCGGCATCATCCGGCGTCACTGCGGCGACCAGTTCGCGATCGTGACCCCCGGCATTCGCGGCGGCGCGTCGGCGTTCAGCAGCGCGACAACCGCTGCCGGCTCGGCCCCGGCCAGCGCCGTTGACGATCAAAACCGCACCCTGACCGCGGCCGAGGCTCTCGCCGCCGGCGCCGTACATCGTCGGTCGGACGGCCGATCATCGCCGCCGCGGATCCGCGGGCTGCCGCCGAAGGGATTGCGGCCGAGTGCCGCGCCGCACGCGTCGTGATCACCGCTCACGATCTACTCGCGTCCGGGCTGTCACCTGTGCGACGAGATGAAAGCCGTGGTCGCGCGCGCGTGCGCGCGGCCGCTCGCCGCTCGCGTCAACCGTGCGTGAGGTTGATATCAGCGGCAACCCGGATCTCGAGGCCCGCTACGGCCTCGAGATACCGGTGCTGACCATCGACGGCAAGAAGGCGGCGAAAATACCGCCTGAGCGAAGAAGCCCTGGCGCGGATGCTCCAGCCCGCAGGGCGTGAATAGGTCGAGTGGGTCGAGTGGAGCTGGGTGGGGACGATCCACTCGACCCACTCGACTGACCCGACCCTACCTGGCCTGCTCCGGCCCTATTTCGCCGTGATCACGAAGTGGCCGCGGCGATTCTGCTGCCAGCACGACTCGGTGTCTTCCGTGCAGACGGGCTGTTCCTTGCCCTTGCTGATCAGCGTCATCCGCGCGGCCGGAACGCCAAGCGTCACCAGGTACTCCTTGACCGCGTTGGCGCGCCGCGACCCGAGCGCGAGGTTGTATTCCGCGCTGCCTCGCGAATCGCAGTGGCCCTCGATGGAGACCATGGTGCTCGGTCCACTTCTTCAGCCAGGCCGCGTCCTTCTGCAGCGGTCCTTTGCTGTCCTCGCGGAGCCTCGAACTTGTCGAGATCGAAGTAGACGTCGGTCAAGCGGACGCTCGGAGTTCAGCTGCTCCGACCGTCTTGCTGCGCGAAGATCTCGCTCTTCGGTCAGCGGCGGCTGCGCCGGCGGTGGCGGCGGCAGCGGGTGGTGGTGGCGCCGGCGGCGGCGGTGCCGGTGTCACGGCGGGCGGCGGCGGTGGTTGGGGCGCGGGCGGCGGAACCTTCTTGTGGCAGGCCGCCGTCAGCGCGATCACGCACACGATTGCGAACGTTGATACGTTTCTGACGAACGGGACTCATCGTCAACTCCTCAGTTGCGCCAAAGGGTAGCTACGATACAATCCTCAAGTACAACCGGATGGACCATCTTCTGCGCGCGACCGCGAGCGCTGAAGCGCGTCATTTCTGGTTTCGAGGCTTTCGTGCGTTCGTCAATCCGCTCCTGCGGCATGCGGCCGCACAGACCAGCGACCCCGGCGTGGCTCGCCTGCTCGACTGCGGCTGCGGCACCGGCGCCAACCTGGCGCTCCTGAATCAGGTCGGCCGCGCCTACGGCTTCGACGTCTCGGAAACCGGGCTTCGCCTGGGCCGGATGTCCGGGCGCACGCTGCTCGCCCGCGCCAGCGCGTCGCCGCGGCCCCCTTCCCGTCCGCATCGTTCGACCTGGTGACGTCGTTCGACGTCCTGTACTCCCTCGACGACGAAACGGAGCGGAAGGCGATCGCGGAGATGTTCCGGCTTCTGAAACCCGGCGGCTTTGCGATCGTCAACGTCGCCGCCATGGAGTCGCTGCGGGGCGACCACTCCGTGCTCAGCCACGAGATCCGGCGCTACAGCCGCGGTCAGCTCCGCGACCGCCTCGTCGCGGCCGGCTTCCACATCGAACGGATCACCTATACGAATTTCACGCTCTTCGTGCCGATGGTCGTCGCCAGGAGCCTGCAGCGCCGTCGCGGACTGAAGAACGAAGCCGAGGCGCAGCAGGAGATTGCGGTCCCGGCCGCGCCGGTGAACGCCGCCCTCACCGGACTTCTCTGGGTCGAGAGCGTGTACTCCGCTGGTTCAACGCGCCGGCGGGAAGTTCCCTGTTGTGCCTGGCACGGAAGCCGGTCGCAGCTCGCATTTGAAGATCCGGAGAGCGAGGCGCCGGCGGTCGGCGCTCGATCGGGCCCACGGCCGCGACCGCGACTGGGCCGGCACGTGCGTCTGATCCGTTTCGATGACGAGCGTTGACGGATCGACTGACGCCGGCAGATCGACGTCAGTGCTGAAATCCGACGCGACGCTCAGGTCGCGAATGACCTTGTCGCCCGTGCGGACGAGGATGCGCGATTGATCGGCGTAGTAACGGAGCGGCGATTCCCCTTCCACGTGCAGGCGTGAGGGGCGCTGGCGATGTAGCGAAGCTCGCTGCGTTCGCTCAACCAGCGCCACCTTCGGCCAGTCTCGGGATCCAGCTCCGGCTCCTGCCAGCCCGGCGCCAAAGGCCAGCAGCGGCCGCGATGGACTGCCGTTCCCGGCCAGGTCGAACTGCTCGACCGCGACACGCGCCGGCGGAGTCGACGCGATGGAGAAGTCGACGTAGTCGGGCGTCGACGCATCGACCTCGATCGCCGGCAATCGCAGCAGCTCGACGAACGGCCCCGCCGGCACGCGGATCGAACCAGACCAGAGGCGGCCGGCAGTCAGCGTCGCAGACCGGCCGCGCTGCGCGACTCGAAGTTCCGGCCGCCGACAAGCAGCGCACCGCCGCTCAGCGCCGCGGTGCGGACCCGCCCCACAATCGCACCGTAGCCGAGCCCCTTGCGGTCGGCTTCCGGCGACGCCGGCAGCCTCGGGGTCAGCGCCCAGCCCTCCCGGACGTACCAATCCGGACGGGCGACCACGTACCAATCGGCATCACCGGGGCGCGTGCCGCTCATCAGCACCGGGTAGGGTGTCGACCACCGATAGGCGAACGGCCTGCCCGTGCTGCACGAGATCGATGGCGGCGCGGCGTGGGTCGACGCACGAACCACACCGGCAGCCGACCGCCGGCGTCCCAGTAGTCGGCGGCCTGGAGCCATTCGCGCTGCGACGGCGCCGGCAACACCCGGTCGAAAGTCGGCGCGGCGTCGCCGAGCCAGGCGATCGGGCGGCGCACGTCGAAACTCTGCCTGCGATCGGGGGCCAGCACCGGCGTCGCGTCGAGGCCCTTCGACCCGGCGCATGTCGGCAAGCAGCCGGAATGCCGGCGCCGGTTCGCTGGCGAGCGCGGCGACCGTTCGCCCGCCGACGTGCGCGTCCCAGGCGACGAGCGCACCGGCTGCGACCAGCGCCGGCTGCAGCGGCAGCACACGCAGGCCGCGCGTCGCGAGAAAGGCGATCGGGACGACGAGCGGCAGCGCGTACCGGCTCGTGAAGGTTTCTTGGAACAGGATGTCGAAGAGCAGGTACGGCACGAACGCCGCGGCCAGAATCTCGAACCCACGACGGTCGGTTCGTGAGAGGGCGATCGCTCCGACCGCGGCCGACACGAGAACCACGGCAGCAGCCGGCCAGACCGCCCACGGTGCGGCCAGCGCGTAGTAGAGCGCGTCGGCCAGTTCGCGCGCAGTCGGCGTCGTCCACAACATCCGGATGCCGGTGAGGTCCTCGCTCCCCTGGTTGAACAGGGCCTGCCAGTACGCTCCGGGTCCGCCGCTCATCGCCACCAGCGGGACCAGCCACAGCAGCGTTCCGGCGGCGTAGGCGATGCCGGCGCCGGTCGCGCGTGGGTAGCCCTCGCGCGCCGGTCCGCGGCGCCGGACGATTGCCCAGACGAGCAGCGGTGTGGTCAGCCAGAACACCTGCGAGCGGATGCCCACCGCGAGACCGGCACAGAAGGCGGCCGCGCGGAACGTGCTTTCCGTGGCGTGCCGCCAGCGTCATGGCCTGAACGGCCATCGACGCGGCCAGGCCGGTCATGTCGCTCAACGGACGGGACGCCATCACCCAATAGAGAGGCGACGTCACCGCGATCGCGGCGGCGGCCATCGACCACCCGCGCCGCTCCGCCAACATCAGGCGGTGCAGCGCAGCGACGAGCGAAGCGCGCCCAGCGCGCCTGCGACGACGCTGAGGAGCGCCAGGGCCGAGATCTCGCCTCGCGGTGACCAGCCGAAAGATCCTGGCGAGCAGAATGAACAGCGGGTAGCCGGGCGGGTGCGGCTGGTGGTGCGCGACGTCGAAGCGCCGCATGCCGAGCGCGAAGTTGATCGAATCGAGATCTTCGAGTGATTGGGGAAGAGGTAGGCAGATGAAGGATCGCGAACGCCGCCGACAGCGTCAGCGCGCAGCGCGAGGAAGCGCCGGCGACTCCAGCCGCTGTCGCCGATCACGCCGGCCGCAGCAGCAGTCCCTCGTTCAGGCTGCCGGTGCGGTAGCCCTGGAGATCGAGGCTGACGTAGCGATAGCCGGCGGCCTTCAGCTCGCGCACGATCGCCGCGCGCGATCTCGGGCTCGAGCGCCCGCGCCATTTCGTCGCGCGCGATCTCGAGCGCGCGCCAGCGCATCGTGGTGGCGCACGCGAAACACGCGAAAGCCGAGGTTGCGCAGCGCCTGCTCCGCCCGCTCGATGGTCCGCAGCTTTTCGTCGGTGACTTCGTCGTGATACGGGATCGCGCGACGACAGGCACGCGGACGCCGGCTCGTCCCAGGTCGGCAGGCCGGCCCGCCGCGACAGCTCGCGGATTTCGCCTTTGTGCAGATCGACTTCGTCGAGCGGGCTGCGGACGCCGAACTCGCGCGCCGCCTGGCGGCCGGGCCGGTAGTCGCCGCGGTCGTCGGCGTTGTTGCCGTCGACGATGACCGCGTGCCGCGCGCGCGGCGATGCGCGACAGGTGCGTGTAGAGCTCGTGCTTGCAGTAGTAGCAGCGGTTCGTCGGGATTGGCGCGGTACTCGGGCCGCTCCAGCTCGCGCGGTGCTGGATGATTTCGTGGCGCAGGCCGAAGTCGCGGGCGATCGTCGATGCGCGAGCTGGCGGTGGCGCTCGGGATAGCTGGCGCTGTCGGCGGTGACGGCGACGGCGCGGTCGCCGAGTGTGCGCGCGCGGCGATGCAGCGCGAGGTAGGCGCTGTCGACGCCGCCGCTGTAGGCGACGACGACCGAACCGATCGACGCGAGCGTGTCGCACAGCGCGCCGTTCCTTCTCGATCATTCGTCCCAGCCTTCGTCCTCGTCGCTCGTCTTCCTCGCCGTCTTCCTCGTCGTCGAGATCTTCGTCCTCGTCGTCCTCGTCCTCGATCGTCGTCATCGTCATCGTCGTCGTCGTCGTCGTCGTCGGCGATGTCGAGCTCGAGCGGCGACAGGCCGACCACCTCGAGGTTCGAGCCGCACTCAGGGCAGCTCAGTTGATCGCCCTTGTCGACGTCGAACTCGTCGACTTCGATCTCGGCGTCACATTCGGGGCAGGTGGCCATAGGTCCTCCTCGGTCGCCTGTCGCTGGCGCGGGCCGCTTCGGTTGGCAATTGAGGCTGGACGTGCCAGAATCCGCTCGGCAGGCGCGATCGCGACAAGAGACTGAATTATAGCGAGAGCCTGCGCGAATCTGCAATGCACGCCAACGCCTCGGATCGCCGCCAAGACCGTGGTCATCGCCGACGATACGGCGTTTGTCCGCGACCGGTTCCGGTCGGCGCGTCGAGAGCGCGCGGGACACCAAGCGCGATCGTCGTCAAGAGCGCCGCGGAGCTGCTGGCCCGCGTCCGGGCGGACCTCGAGCAGATCGATCTCGATCGTCCTCGATCTCCGGCTGCCGCACGCGCCCGGCGTCGATCTGGTCCGCGTCGATCCGCAGAGCTGGACGACGGGTCGCCTGCCGCTGCTGATTTTCAGCGGCACCATCGCCAGCGCCGACGAAGTGCGCGAGCTGGCCGCGCTCGGCGTCGCCGGCTACGTCAACGAATACAGCGCGGTGCAGCACATCCTGCCGTCGCTCGCGCCGCACCTGTTCCCGGACAACTTCAATCGCCGCAGCAGTCCGCGCGCGTGGTGCTCGGCATTCCGATTCAGCACCGCTTCGGCAACACGCATCGCCGCGGCGCTGACGCTCAATCTCAGCCACGGCGGCATCGCGATCCGGACCACCAGTCCGCTCGAAGCGGCGTCGAAGATCAAGGTGCGCTTCCGCATGCCCGGCTCAAGCGCGACATCGACGCGGAAGGGCGCGTGGCGTGGAGCGACCGCCGCGTCGGCATGGGCATCCAGTTCGAGACCGTCGATCCCGCCGAACCAGACGCATCATCGACAACTTCGTCGACGCCCACTTCTTCTCCAACCGGAAGGCGTAAACATGAGGATGATCTCTGGCGTCCTGGTCGCTGCTGGCTGGCACTGGTGTTTGCCAACGGGTTCTTCGTCGCCGCCGAGTTCGCCATCGTCACCGTCCGCAAGACGCGCGTCGATCAGCTGATCGCACGAAGGCCACCGTGGCGCGCGCGCCGTCCGGCGCGCCGTCACCGAGCCCGAGAGTTACATCGCCGCCACCCAGCTCGGCATCACCATGGCCAGCCTCGGCCTCGGCTGGATCGGCGAGCCGGCGCTGGCCTGCGATGATCCAGCCGCTCTTCAACGCGTCTGCCCGGTGATACATCGCCGAGACGACCGCGCACACGCATCGCCGGTGGCGATCGCGTTCGCGATCGTGACGGCGCCTGCACATCGTCCTCGGCGAGCTGGCGCCGAAGACGATCGCGCTCGAACAAGCCGGAAGCGACGGCGCTGCTGGTGGTCAAGCCGACCGAGCTGTTCATGAGCGCGTTCGTGGCCGTTCATCCGCCTGCTGAACGGCACCGGACGCGAGGCGGTGCGTGAACCTGCTCGGCCTGCGCGGCGCGGCGGCATCGCCGATGGTGCACTCGGAGGAAGAGCTGAAGATGCTCGGTCACCGCGAGCCAGGAAGCGGGCGTCCTCGAGGAAGCACGAGGAACAGATGCTCCACCGCGTGTTCGGCTTCGCCGACCTGACCGCCGGCCAGGTGATGGTTCCGCGCACCGAGCTGGTCGGCGTCGGCGTCGACGACGCCATCCGCGACGTGGTGCCGATCATCTCAACCTGCGCGACACCCGCTTTCCCGTCTACCGCAACGACCTCGATCGACGTCGTCGGGAATGCTGCACGTCAACGACGTGCTTACGCGCGCTGACGTCAGCCGACGCGCACGATCACCGCCGCAGCGCGTCGCGCGCGAAGCGCTGACGGTGCCCGAGATCGCTCGGCGCCGGCGATCTGCTCGCCGAGATGCGGCGGCGACGCGCGAGGGAAGCGCTGGTCATCGACGAGTATGGCGGCGACCGCCGGCCTCGTCACCTTCGAGTCGTTGATGGAGCGCATCGTCGGCGAGGTCCCGAGCGGGGCCGGCGCGCAGACCGGGCAGGTGGTGCTCGACAGCGATGGATCGGCGGAAATCGACGGCCTGGCGCTGGTCGGCGGACGTCAACGTGCGGTTCGGACTCCACCTCGATGAGGATCTCTACACGACGGTCGGCGGCTACGTGCTTGGGCGGCTGGGACGGCGGGCACGGGTCGGTGACGTCATCGAGGTCGAGAATCGCCGGCTCCGCGTCGAGGCGCTCGATGGATGGAGAGTGGCCAAGGTCTGGCTGTCGCGGCCGCATGCGGCGGTGAGGACATCCGACCCCGGCCCGGGAAGCTAGTCGGTTCGGAGAAGCCGCAGCGCGTTCGCAATCACGATGACGGATGCGCCGGTGTCCGCGACGACCGCCATCCACAGAGTCGCCACGCCGGCGACCGCGGCGACGAGGAACGCCGCCTTCATGACGACGGAAATCGCCAGATTGACCTTGATGTTGCGCAAGGTCTTGCGGCTCAGGCGAAACGCGTAGGGAATCTTCAGCAGTTCATCGGCCATCAGCGCCACGTCCGCGGTTTCGAGCGCGGCGTCGCTGCCGACGGCGCCCATGACGATGCCGAGGTCCGCGGTGGCGAGCGCCGGGGCGTCGTTGACGCCGTCACCAACCATCGCCACCGATCCGAAGCGCCGCTTGAGATCCTCGACGCGCCGCGACCTTGTCCTCCGGGCAGCAGATCGCGCGCACTTCGTCGACGCCGAGCGTAGACCCGCAGCCGCGTCCGCGGTGCTGCGGTTGTCCCCGGTCAGCATCACCACCGACTTCACGCCCTGCCGCCGCAACTGATCGACCGTGTCGCGGCTGGCTTCGCGCGCGGCCGGTCCGCAACCGCGATGATGCCGATGGCCTCGCCGTCACGAGCGACGAGCAACCGCGGCGTCGTCCGCTGGCGGCGAGACGATCGAGGTGCGGATGCACGGCTGGCGAGCAGAGCCGGCGCTCCTCGAACAGGCGATGATTGCCGAGCACGACTCGAGCGCCGCCGACGTCGCCCTCCGCACCTCGACCCGCCAGCGACGAGACGTTCACGGCCGGCAGCGCGGTGAGGTGCGCTGCCTCGGCGTGCTCGACGATGGCCAGGGCGATCGGGTGCGTCGAACGATGCTCGACCGACGCCGCCAGACCGAGCACGGCGGCGCTGGCCGACGCCGTTCAGCGCCACGACGTCGACGACTTCCGGTTCGCCGCGCGTCAGCGTGCCGGTCTTGTCGAACGCGACGCACCTGATGCGGCTGGCGCGCTCGAGGTGCACGCCGCCTTTGATCAGCACGCCCTTTGCGCGCCGGCGCCGGCGAGCGCCGCGACGACCGAAACCGGCGTCGAGATGACGAGCGCGCACGGACGCGAGACGACGAGGAGAACGAGCGCGCGGTAAATCAATCGTGCCAGGTGCCGACGAAGACGAGCGGAGGAAGCGATGGCGACAGCAACGCGCCAGCCCGATGACCGCAGGCGTGTAGACGCGCGCGAACCGGTCGACGAGCGTTCTGCGCCGGCGCGCGCTGGGCCTGCGCCCGCTCGACCAGATGGACGATGCGAGCGAGCGTGGTGTCGCGCCGCAGCGCGCGTCACCCGGATGTCGAGCGCGCCGCGGCCGTTGATCGTGCCGGCGAACACGGCGTCGCCGCCGCGCTCTTTCGATCGGCAGCGATTCGCCGGTGATGGGCGCCTGGTTCACCTCGCTCTGTCCGGCGATGACCGTCGCCGTCGAGCGGAATTTTCTCGCCGGGCCGCACACGATGACGCGCGCCGATCGGCACCGCGTCGACGGCAATCCGCCGTTCACCGCGCGGCGTCGCGCAGCTGCGCTTCGGCCGGCGCGAGATCCATCAGCGCCCGGATGGCGTTGCGGGCGCGATCGAGCGTGCATCGCCTCGAGCGATTGGGCGACGGCGAAGAGGAAGACGACGCTGGCCGCTTCGCCGAAGCTGTCCAAGGACCAGCGCCGCCGGCAACCGCGATCACCATGAGGACATTGATGTCGAGGGACCGCGCGCGCAGGGCGCCGAGGGTGCGGCGCCAGATGGCGGCCAGTCCGGCCGCGACAGCCGCGACAAACAGGACGTCGCCGGCAGCGCCGCCGCGGCCCAGTGAATCCCAGGAGCAGGCCGAGCGGACAGAGCGACGCCCGAGATCGCCACGAACATGCGGCGCCGGCGCGCGGTCTCGCCGCCGAGCGCAATCGGCTCTTCGTGTTCGAGCCACGCGCGCATGCCGGTCTCGGCAACCGCATCCGCAATCGCCGACGCCGTCAGCTTCGCGGCGTCGTATTTCACGTGCAACCGCTGCCCCATCAGATCGGCGGAAAAGTCCTCGAGGCCGGCGAGGTTCTTGAAGCGCCGCTCGAGCATGGCGACTTCCTCACGGCAGTCCATGCCCTCGATCTTGAAGGTCGATTCGGCGTGCAGCTGCGCAGACGGAGCAGGTGGTCACGGCTCTGTGTCCTGGGCCCCCGGCGCACGACAGCCGGAACCCTGCTGAATTCTGCACGTGCTCGAGCCCCTGTTCGAACAGCTTGACGACGTGCTGATCGGCGAGGGAGTAGTAGATATGGCGCCCGTCGCGGCGAGACGCAACGAGGCGAAGGCTGCGGCAGGAACCGGAGCTGATGGGAGACGGCGGACTCGCTGAGGCTCGAGCATGTCGGCCAGAGTCGCAGACGCAGACCTCCGACCGCGAGAGCGCGTCGAGCATCCGCACGCGCGTGCCATCGCCGAGGAGCTTTGAAGGTTTCAGCCAGGGCGAGGACGGCTGGCTTCGGCAGAGCCTGACCTGAACATGCTGAGCAACTGCTCATATGTTGATGATAACACGGCCGGGGCCGGAGCGGGGCCGCTGTCAGGCGCTCGGCTAAGCCTTCGCGCTAAGCCCTGAGCCCTCAGCCTGCATGGCCAGCGCCTCGAACACCTTGTCGTAATCGGGCTCGTTTCGCGCGTCTTCCAGCACTTCCCGGTGGCGGACGACGCCGTCCTTGTCGAGCACGAACACGGCGCGCTTGGCGATGCCCTTCAGCCCGATCATGTCCTCGTTGAACACGCCGTAGTCCCGAATGACCTGCTTGTTGAAGTCGCTCAGCAGCGGAAACGTCAACCTCTGCTGATCGTGAAACGCCTTGAGCGTAAAGAACGTGTCGACGCTGATGCCGTACACCTGCGCCTGGCGCCTGATTCAGGCGGGCCATGCGAGTCGCGGAACGTGCACAGCTCCTTCTGCGCACACCGAGCTGAACGCCGCCGGAAAGAACGCCAGCACCACCGGTTTGCCCCGCTGCTCGACTGAGGGTGACCGGCTGGCGCTCCTGGCTGGTCAGGGTGAAGTCCGGCGCTTTCGATCCGACGTCTACAGACATGAAGCCTCCCGCAGGGCTTCGTGACAGCTTGACCCTCCACTATGATTTTGGCAGGCGCTTGGGCTAGGATTTTTGGTTGGCGTCCCGCCAACGACAGGAGCTTGATCAGTGATTGAGGTTCAGCACCTCACGAAACGCTACGGCCGCGTCACCGCCGTGGACGACATCAGCTTCCGCGTCGAACGCGGCGAGATTCTCGGCTTCCTCGGGCCCAACGGCGCCGGCAAGACGACGACGATGCGGATCCTGACCGGCTACATGCCGGCCACCGACGGCAAGGCGATTGTCGCCGGGTTCGACGTCTTCGACCAGCCGATCGAGGCCAAGCGCCGGACCGGCTACCTGCCCGAAACGCCGCCGCTCTATCCCGACATGACGCGTCCTCGAGTATCTGACGTTCGTCGTCGAAGATCAAAGGGCGTGCCCGCCGGCGAGCGGCGCCAGCGCATCCAGTCAGGTGATGGAGCGCACGCGCATCGCCGACATGGCCAACCGCCTGTGCTCGAAGCTGTCGAAGGGCTACAAGCAGCGCGTCGGCCTGGCGCAGGCGCTGATTCACAATCCGGACGTCCTGATTCTCGACGAACCGACCGCCGGCCTCGACCCGCAAGCAGATCATCGAAACGCGGCAGCTGATCAAAGAGCTCGCCGGCGATCACACGCATCATCCTGAGCACGCACATCCTGCCCGAGGTCTCGCAGACGTGCCAGCGCGTCGTCATCATCAACAAGGGCAAAGTCGTCGCCATCGACACGCCGGACAACCTGACGGCGCGGCTGCGGCGGAGCCGCCACGATGCGTGCAGGTGGACGCCGCCGGCGCCGATCCGACGCCGACGCTCGACGCGCGTCGCCGGCGTGACGCGCGTCGTCGAAGCCGATCGGCGCGACGGCCTCGTCGGCTACGAAGTCGACAGCGAGAGCGGACGCGACGTGCGCCGCGACCTCGCGCGCGCCGTCGTCACCAGCGGCTGGGGCCTGCTCGAGCTGCGGCCGATGCGCGTGAGCCTCGAAGAGATGTTCCTCTCGCTGACCACGGACGAAACGAGTCTCCGCGCCGACGGAGACCGCCGGCAGACGCACGTCAGGAGAAGCCGTCAATGCGTAACGTCCTCGCGATCGCGCACAAAGAGCTGAAGTCGTATTTCGCGTCGCCGATCGCCTACATCGTCATCGGCTTCTGGGCCCTGCTCTACGGCTACTTCTTCGTCGCCATCCTCGCAGTTCTTCGTGCGCCAGAGCATGCAGATGGGCCAGTTCGGCTGCAGGGCCCGCAGGCGATGAACATCAACCAGCAGCTGATTCGGCCGCTGCGTGCAGAACGTCACGATCCTCGATCCTGTTCCTGATGCCGATGGTGACGATGCGGACCTACTCGGAGGAAAAGCGATCCGGGCACGATCGAGCTGCTGCTGACGTCGCCGGTCACCGACTTCCAGATCATCCTCGGGCAAGTTCCTCGGCGCGATGGCGCTCTACGGCGACGATGCTCGCGGTCACGGCTGATCCACATCGGCGCTGCTCTTCGTCTACGGCCGGCCCGAGTGGAAGCCGATCGCTGACCGCCTACCTCGGGCCTGCTGCTGCTGGGCGGCTGCTTCATCTCGGTCGGCCTGTTCATCTCGAGCCTGACCAAGAATCAGATCGTCGCCGGCATGGTCACCTTCGCGGTGTTCCTGCTGTTGTGGGTCATCACGCTGGATCGGCAGCTTCTCGGGTCCGACCGTCGACACGCTGACGCGATACCTGTCGATCGTCGACCACTTCGACGATTTCGGCAAAGGCGTGCATCGACACGACGCACGTCATCTACTACCTGAGCTTCATCAGCTTTCGGGCTGTTCCTGACCGCCAAGTCGGTCGACAGCGAGCGGTGGCGAGGATAGGGACACATGATGAATCGAATTCTCAGTCATCGTCGGCTGGCTCGGCATGGCGCTGGTGCTTCGCGGCGGTCGCCATCGCTTCGCGCTGCCCGCCCGCAATCAGTACAGCGACTCCACGCTCGGCCGTGGCGCCGGCCTCGTCATGCGTGCTGGCCTACACCGCGGGCCAGTGGCGCGAGATCGCGAGATGTTCGCGCGGACGCCAGGCGCGCTACGGCACGCTGGCCGGCGATCAGCGTGCTCGTCGTCCTCGGCGATCCTGGTCGCCGATCAACTACATCGGCACGCAGCAGAACAAGCGCTGGGACCTGACGGCGAACAAGCAGTTCAGCGCTGTCGGACCAGAGCCGCAACGTGCTGGCCGAAGCTCGACTCGCCGCTGCGAGATCACGGTGTTCGCGCAGGAGCAGGACTTCCCGCGCTATCAGGACCGGCTCGAAGGAGTACGCGTACTCGTCCAAGCAGCGTGACGACCGAATTCATCGATCCGGACAAGAAGCCGACCATCGCCAAGCAGAACTCAGGTTCAGCAATGCCGGCACGATCGTCTTCAACTACAAGGGCCGCACCGAGCGCGTCACGTCCGACAACGAGCAGGACATCACCAACGGCATCATCAAGGTGGTGACCGGCCAGCAGCGGAAGGTGTATTTCACGCAGGGGCACGGCGAGAAGGACACGACGTCGGCGGAGCGCGACGGCTACAGCGACGATCGCCGACGCGCTCGGCGACGGAACTACGCCGTCGAGAAGCTGGTGCTCGCGCAGCAGCGGCTCGGTGCCCGACGATGCGTCGGTGGTCGTCGTCGCCGGGCCGCGGACCGACTTCTTCCCGCCGGAGATCGAGGCGCTGAAGAAATACCTCGAGCAAGTCGGGCAAGCTTCTGCTCGATGCTCGATCCGCCGGACAAGGCCGACAGCCCGCCGCTCACCAACCTGATCGCGCTCGCGCACGACTGGGGCATGGACGTCGGCAACGCACATCGTCGTGGACGTCAGCGGCATGGGCCGCCTGATTGGCACCGACGCGTCGGTGCCGGTGGCGGCCAACTATCCGTCGCATCCGATCACCCAGCAGTTCAAGTTCCTGACGGCGTTCCCGCTGGCGCGCTCGGTGACGCCGGTCACCGGCGGCGTCAACGGCCACATCGCGCAGGCGTTCGTCGAAACCAGCCCGCGCAGCTGGGCGGAAAGCGACATCAAAGGACTGCTCGCGAGCGGACAGGTCTCGCTCGACGAAGCCAAGGGCGACAAGAAGGGCCGATCGCCATTGCCGCCGCGGTGTCGGCGCCGCCGCCGGCGGCGGCGACGCCGCCAAGCCGGACGAGCCGAAGCCGGAGACACGCGTCGTCGTGTTCGGCGACTCGGACTTCGCCGCCACCGCCGGACTCGGCATCCAGGGCAACCGCGATCTGTTCATGAACGCGGTCGGCTGGCTGTCGCAGCAGGAAAACCTGATCTCGATCCGTCCGAAGGATCCCGACGATCGCCGGATCACGCTGACCGCCACGCAGCAGGCCAACATCACCTGGCTGTCGCTCCTCCTGCCTGCCGGGCGCGATCTTCGGCGCCGGCGTCTACAACTGGTGGCGGAGGCGGTAGATGAAGGCGGCTCCGTTCTACGATCGCGCTGGTCGTCGTTCTCGCCGGGCTCGGCGGATACATCTACTTCGTGACCTGGAAGCAGCCGGACACGCCGGACCCCGGCAAGAAGCTGGAGAAGGTCTTCACCGTCGCGTCGGACAAGATCGTCGAAATACAGGTCACGTCCGCGAGCGGCGAAGGCGCGACGGCGAAGAAGAGGGCGGGACGTGGAAGCTGACGGAGCCGGCGCGCCGCGGCCGACGAAGCCGAAGCTGAGCGGCCTCGCCAACACGCTGGCGACGGTTGACGTCGTTCGCATCGTCGACGAAAACCCGACGAACCTGAACGACTACGGGCTGTCCAATGCCCGAATCGCCGTGGCCTTCAAGGCGGAAGGCGACAAGGACTATCGCCGCCTGCTGCTCGGCGAGAAAACGCCGACCGGCTCCGATCTCTTCGCGCGGCGAAACGACGAGAAGAAGGTCTTCCTGATCCCGGCGTTCCAGGAAGCGACGCTGAACAAGTCACGCCGTTCGATCTGCGCGACAAGAACATCCTGAAGGTCGAGCGCGACAAGATCGACAGCCTCGCCCTCGCCACCAGTGCTCAGACGGTCAAGATTGCCAAGGACGGCGGCGACTGGCGTTTGCAATCGCCGGTGGCAGTGAAAGCCGACTACGGAACGGTCGAAGGCCTGGTCGGCCGCCTCCAGACGGCGCGCATGAAGTCCATCGCCGCCGAAAACGCGTCGGCCGCGGACCTCAAGAAGTTCGGTTTCGACAAGCCGCAGGCGACCGTGGATCTCAACGCCGGCAGCGCCCGGGCCACCCTTGCTCATCGGCGGAAAGGCCGACGACACCTCGCTCTACGCGCGCGACGCGTCGAGCCGATGGTCGTGACGGTCGGAATCGTCGCTGCTCGACGGGATCAAGAAAGGCGCCGGACGACTACCGCCGCAAGGACCTGTTCGAATTCCGGCCGTTCAACGCCAGCCATGCATCGAGATCACGCGCAACGGGCAGACGGTGGTGTTCGAGCGGGTCAAGAGCGGAACCGAGGGCAAGCCCGACACGTGGCACCGCGCCAGCCCGAACGCCGCCGACGTCGACAAGGACAAGTTCGACGGCCTCCTGCGGACGAATCTCGAACATGCGCGCCGAAAAGTTCGTCGCGTCCGCATCCGGCACCGGCCTCGACAAGCCGGCGCTGACCATCACGGTCAAGTTCGACGACAGCAAGAAAGAAGAAAAAGTCACCTTCGGTCAGTCCGGCCAGGATGTCTACGCGGCGCGGCTGGCGAACCTGGCGCCGCCAAGACCGACGGCGCCGACTTCAACGAATCGCTGAAGTCGCTCGATGAGCTTTCGAAGTAGCACGATTGCCGTGGCGATCGCCGCCACGGCCGCGTGTCACCCTTCGAGTCGACCTGCCCTTCCCGCCAATCAGCAAACCGGCACCGCCGCCGCTCGGCTCCAGCGCGACGTCGAAGGCATCCTCAACGACCCAGCGCTCGCGCACGGCACCTGGGGCGTCCAGGTCGAGTCGCTGACGCGAGGCGACACGCTGTTCGCGTGGAATTCGCAGAAGTTGTTGCTGCCGGCGTCGAACATGGAAGATCGTCACGCTGGCGGCCGCGGCGGCCGGGCTCGGCTGGAGCTACACCTATGAGACGCGTCTCCTGGCGCGCGGGACCGTTGGCGGCAGGCGTTCTTTCAGGCGACCTGCGTGGTGGTGGGCAGCGGCGATCCGAGCATCGGCGCGGCATCGACGGCTCCCGCCAATCGGATCTTCACCGCGTGGGCCGAGCAGCTGAAGCAGCGCGGCATCACGCGCGGTTGACGGGCGCGTCATCGGCGACGACCACGCATTCGAGGACCAGACACTCGGTTTCGGGTGGTCCTGGGACGATCTGCCGGACGATTACGCGGCAGGCGTCGGCGCGCTGCAATTCAACGAGAACGCGGTCCGCGTCAGCGTCTCCGCCTGGTCCGGCGCCAGGCGCTGCCGCCGGCGTCGCCGTCGACCCACCGGACAGCGGCATCGTCGTCGTCAACGACGTTCGGACTGGCGCCGCCGGAAGCGCTGTGAGCTTGAGCACCCATCGCCTGCCGGGCCAGCAGACGCTCGCCATCCGCGGAACGATCGCGGCTCGGCGCGGCCTCGCCAGCGGTCCTGACCGTCTCGGTCGACAACCCGACGCTGTTTTTCGTCCAGGCGCTCCGCCGCTCGCTCATCTCGCATGGCATCGACGTCCGCGGCGCCGCCGTCGACATCGACGACGTGGCGGACTCCGCTGACACCAGCGGCGCGCGCGGTCGTCGCGGTCAATCGGTCGGCACCTCTTTCCGCGCTGGCGGTCCGGCTGATGAAAATCAGTCAGAATCAGTATGCCGAGACGTTCCTGGAAGTCCCTGAGCGTGGAGCGCGATGTGGCGGTCGGCCCGCCCGGCGCGCGAGGCTAAAGCCGAGCGTCGGCCGCCACCCGCCACCGCGCTTGGCGGGCGCGCCGCCGCCCAGAAACTTCTTTGCCGGCTGGAGCGTCGACGGGGGCGGGCTGGATCATCCGCGACGGATCCGGCCTTTCCCGCTATGACTTCCTGACGACGCAGACGCTCGTCGCCATCCTGCGCCACGTCCACCAGGATCCGACCCTGTACGAACCCCTTCGCGCGGCGCTGCCGGCACCAGGAACCGACGGCACGCTGGGCAATCGCCTGAAAGGGACGGCGGCCGAAGGTCGAGTATGAGCGAAGACCGGTTCGATGTCGCAGGTCCGCGCGCTGTCGGGCTATGTGACGACCAGCGACGACGAACCGCTGGCGTTTTCGATCATCGCGAACAACTTCGACACGAGCGGCGGACGTCTGTCAGCCACGCCACGGACGCCATCGTCATCCAGCTGGCGGAATTCAGGCGATGACTGCCAGTTGCACATCCTGCCTCCCGACGGACGTGATGTGTCAAATGACACGGCGCTGGAGACAGCTTTTTGGTCGCTGGCGACGCGATCCCCGCGCCGATTGTCCAGGGGATCGATCGTTCCGCTGGCATTCCCGCCGCAGCTTTCGCCCGAGCACAAATCATGATCGTGGTCATACCTTGACGGTTCAGACGAACCGCTGCGCTGCCACTCCGCGCGTCTGGCAACCTGATGGCTGGCATCACCGCGGCCGCACGTGGTCGGGCCGATGCTGACTACGCCCCGCGCCGTTCTCGAGGCGCAATCGAACGGCACTACACCGGGCGCGCTGCGAAGCCATTCGACGATGTCCTCAATCGGCGTCGAGTGGGACATCGGCGGCGACGCCGATCACGATGCCCAAGGTCGCCGTCGAGTATCGAGCTGCGGGGACCTCGAACTGGCGCTCGGCGATGCCGCTGGTTCGCGTCGATTACAACGGCGCGAACATGCTGGCGGGCAGCATCCCGTTTCTCAGCCCTGAACGCGACCTACGACATCCGGCTGACGCTCAGTCGATCCCGACGGCGGCGCCGACGGTCCAGACGCGTCTCCGTTACCACACGTCCAGTTCCGGCGCGCGCCGATCGGCGGCAGGACACTTTCATGTCGTGCGCCGGGTCGGGCGGCGGCGACGGATCCGCCGCCGAATCCATTCCAGGGCATCGCGGCGGCCGAAGTCGTCGCGAAGCCGGGAGACATCTTCCTGGTCCACGGCGGCAGCTACTGGCGGTCGCATCACGTTCAACGCAGCCAGGCACGCCGGCGGCCATACATCGTCGTGGCAGAGCCGCCGGCGACGGCGAGGCGCGTCTTTCGCCGGCATCGACATCTACGGCCAGCTACGTCTGGCTGGAGGGCCTGACGCTGCAGCGATCAACCCTACGCGCTGATGTTCGAAGAACGCGCCGAGTCGGCGTCGTCATCAGCCGATGCTGCGTTCTTCAACAATCACTATTCCATCTACCTGCAGCGCGGCGGCAGCAACTGGGCATATCGCCGACAACACCATCGTCGGCGATACGCCGCACACGACCGGAGAGCCTCGACGGCGAAGGCATCGAGTTGAACGGCTACTCCGGTCGAGAGCTACGGGCACGTTGTCGCCCACAACCGCATCAGCGAACGTCGCGGACGGCATCTCGAACGGCACCTACAACATCGACGTCGTTCGGCAACGACATCTTCGACGCCTCGGACGACGGCTTCGAAGGCGATCCGGGCGGGGCCAACATCCGCGTGTGGGGAAACCGCATCCACAACGCCGCGCACAACGGCATCAGCTATCAGCCGCAGAACGGTTCGCCGTGGTACATCGTCCGGAACCAGCTCGCGGGCTTCATGGAAGCGCCGTTCAAGTTCAGGACGACCGATCGATTCGGTCATCGTCCACAACACCGATCGTCATGTGGGAGCAAGATGATCTGCTGCAACGACGCCCACCTCCTGCGATCGATCGTCAGAACAACCTGTGGGTCGTCGGTCGCGGGCGGGCAGATCTACAGGGATTTCCGGTCGACTGTCGAAGGACTGGCGGACCGACCTCAACAACGACGGTTTCGATTGGGGCGCCAGCACCGCGCCGTTCCGCTACGGCGGCGTCGGTCTATCCAACCCTGGCCGGCCTCGCCGCGGCGTCAGGCCTCGAGGCGAACGCCCGGCGGCGATCGATCGAGGCCAGCTGCTTCACCACGCTCAACCTGCGCGATGACCGGCGCCGGTGCACCGGTGCCGGCGCAGCACGAGCGCTCAGGAAGGCCGGGTGCAACGCGCCATCGACGCCGGCGTGTTTCTGCCGAACATCGATGACGGCCGTTCGCCGGCGGCGCACCCGGATCTGGGCGCCTACGAATTCAGCCAGCCGCTGCCGATCTACTACGGGCCCGGGCGACCTCGAAGGCGCACCCGTGTCGCCGACGAACGGTCCTGGAATCAATGCCGCTGATCCGCGGCGGTCCCGTCCTGATCACTCTCTCCCTGGCAAACTCCGGGATCTGCGTCAGACGCGCTCCGGTTGAGCCGCGCCGCCGCTGCGCGAGCCTCGGGCCTTTCCACCTCCACGCCCGCCGAAGGTCGCGATCAACGCCGACAGAAGCTGCTGGGCCGGGGCCTGGACGTTCTGCCGATCGGCGCGAAACGACAACGATGTAGCTGGCGGTGCCGTCGCGACCCTGGCACGACGAGAAGGCTTGACGCCCTCGGCGATCGCGCCGCTCTGCCAGCGTCTTGCAGGGCCCGTTGGCGTCGGCGTCCACGGCCGCGGCCACCAGCGCGCATGCCGGCGACATCTTCGGCCACCGTCGTCACGAGTCTCGCGGGCGCGGAAGCGCGAGGAGTTCGCTCTGGGGCAGCCCGGCAACTGCGCGCTTCCGGTCTTTGCACGTCCCGCTGGAGCGTCGATCGGCGGCAGGCGGTTCATCGGGGAGTGACCGACGAGCATAGGCGACCGCTGGCCGACAGCGCGCGCACGTCCCGGCTGGAGCGAAACCGGCGCAGCGGCGCGGCCGCCGCACAAGAACTCGGAGGTGCGCTGACCGCCCTTAGACCATTCCCACGACGCGACGGCAATCGCTGCCGATCGCGCCGCTGCGCGCGCGCGGGTGCCGCCGCACGCCGATGACAGATCCCAGCCCTCGACGTCAATCAGCCGAAAGTGCGTACCTTCGCGCTTCGGCTCCTTCCTGAGGGGCGAGGCGGCGGCTTCGTCGCGCGAACTGAAGCGAACGCTGACCGGCCGATCCTCCCAGACGATGGCGCCTCGCGGCGTCCTCCGCCGAGGCAATTTTCCGCCGCCTGCACCATCATCTCACGGGCGAGATCGATGGGCGGTCGAAATCGGTTCCCAGGTGAAAGCTGACGGTGCGGACGCCAAACGCCTTGTCGAGGCGGCGGCCAAACAACACGTGCTGGCCGGTATGCTGCTGCATACAGATCGCGGGACGCCGAGCCCAACTCGATCTCGCCGGCTACCGCAGCGGCGCCAACGATCAGGGGCAGCGGCCGGGGCCGCCCTGGTTGAAGCCTCGTGGCGCCCGTGGGGATTAGTAACGCGTGGCTGGAAGCCTCGCGCTCCTCCAGCCACGTGCGCGATCGTTCCATCGTCCTGGTCGAGAACGTCGACGACGCGGTGTCCGCCGAGGACGCCGGTGTCGAACGGCTGGCCGGCCGGACGTGGGATAGAACGCGGTTCGATCCAGGATCGCGACGACGCCGTGGTCGCGCCGATCGAGCGAACACGTGTGCGGTGGCGTCAAATCTTCGTAGGTAGGGGTCTGTGCGGCACAGGCGATCGGTCATCGCGATGTGTGCGCCCCGGCGCCGTGTCGGGCCGGCAGCTCGAAGTGAAGGTGGCTCCGCCCCAGGCGTCTGCCGGTGTGAGCCAATCTCGCCGCCGTAGGATTCGACGATCCCGTAGCTGACCGAGAGGCCGAGCCCGGTTCCCTGCCGACGGGTTTGGTGGTGAAAAACGGCTGGAACAACTTCGGTTCGTCCTCGGCCGAGACGCCGCAGCCGTCGTCTTGAACTTCGAGGCGAATCTTCCGCCCGGTGTCCCACGAGCGGATGAGGATGCGGCCACTTTCGCCGTCCGGTCGCTTCGATCGCCTGCTGCGCGTTGATCACGAAATTCAACGTCACCTGCTCCAGCTCGGTGAAGTTGGCGTGGACCGGCCTGACCGCCGTGGTAGCGACGTCGAGGACGATCGACGAGTTGCCGAGATCGCGGCCGCGCAGTTGCACCACCTCGGCGATGACGTCGCGGAGATCGACGTGCGTGGGCGGTCCCGACTGCTGGCTGCTGAACCTCGACAGGTTGCGGATTGATCGCGGGCGCGCCGCTCTGGTCACGAACGCGATAGCAATACGTAACC
>ERZ1370068.6317-contig-5307_pt1 | contig 55386 bp, 92 predicted proteins | sample MGYA00561227_ERZ1370068 | MGnify/ENA primary metagenome ERZ1370068 (study PRJEB38410, sample SAMEA6850437) | metagenome | study: Metagenomic assessment of the ecological functions of the soil: analysis of the soil microbiota associated with the... | reverse complement strand
GATCATCCTCGGCCTGATTATCCTCGTTACCGCTGGCCTGTTCGTGCCGCTGCACATTCTTCATCCGTGGTGATGCTGACATTTCTGGTGCTGACTGCGGTTACCTTCAGCCTGTTCGGCTATCATCGGAATCTGGGCCGACGGTTTCGAAAAGTTGCAGATGGATTCCGGATGCTGGTGGTGACGCCGCTGACATTCCTCGGCGGCGAAGCATTCCGTAATATATGCTGCCCTCGGGCTGGCGCACCATCACCGCTGCTCAATCCCGTGGTGTATCTGATCAGCGGCTTCCGCTGGAGTTTTACGAAATCGCCGACGTCAGCGTGGGCCTCAGCGTCGGCATCACGCTGCTTTTTCTCGCCGTCTGCATGGTCGCGGTGGTGGATCTTCAAGACCGGCTACTCGGCTGAAAAATCTGACGCGAAGCGTCATTCCGTCACGCTAGGGCGCTCGAAGACGCGAACCCGGAATCTCAACAAAACTTACCGGTAGCAGTGAATCCATTGCGGCGATCGTAATAGCCGCGGCAGTGATAGCCGCGATCGTTAATCCCGAACACGCCCTTGCACGGCGCCCATCGCGCCACCGACGCCTGCCCGACCGCGCCGCCGACTACGCCGCCCACCGGGCCGGCGACACGGTTGCCTTCCCGGAGCCTTCCTGCGCGCCGCGAACGATGCCCTGCGCCATGCCCGATATTCGAATCGCGAGCAATGCGAGCACGATGGCCGCAGCCGCAAGATAGAGTTTTGCGGGCAGCGCGCCCGGCAGCGTCGCCGTCTTGATCTTGATCTCGTCATCTGAATTCCTCAGTGCTCGGCCGCAACCGACCGGCGGGCGCGAACCTGTAACGCCGATGCGGCCAAAAGGTTGCGCGTGATGTGATCGAATTCGGGACGAGTGCGCCCCGGCGATGCCTTCGGAAATTTGGCGCAGCCCACCAAATTCAGCTCCGGCCAACGCCTTGTTTGCGCCCTGCCGCGCATTAATGATGGCTCGACAGCCACTGGAACCAAAGCCGAATTCCGGGCATATTGATGCGGGGATCGGTGCTGCAGTTAAGGCGTGGTAGTCAAAGGCCCGTGAGGCCAAAGGTAATAAAATGCGTTCCTTCCGCCGTTGCTTTCGCCGGTCTGATGTTGTTCGCCACCGGCGCGGCGCAGGCCAAAATCTGCCATCACCGTCGACAAGAATGCGCAGCTGATGACCGTCGCGGTCGACGGCGTCGTAGCGCTACCAGTGGCCGGTATCCACCGGCATTCCGTCCTACGAGACGCCTGAACGGCAGCTCCGCACCTTCCGCATGGAGGGAAGACCACTTACCCAAGCGAACTGACGACGCGCCGATGCCACACTCGATCTTCTTCACCAAGATCGGCCACGCCATCCACGGCACCAGACTCCGAAGGCCGCCTCGGCGCCCCGCTTCGCACGGCTGCGTGCGGCTGTCGGCGCGCCAACGCCGCTACGCTGCGTGCGCTGGTGGAGAAAGATGGCGTGCTCAACACCACCGGTGACGCTCACCGGCTCTTCTCAGATCGCACTGGCGCGCAACCCGCGGACCCGGCCGAATACCGCCGTCGCCCGCCGCGACTCCGGCCCCGAATATGCTCCAGCAGTACAACGCCGCCGTTGCCGGCGATCCGGTCGCGCTGGCTCCCGCAGCTGCCGGCGCCCCGCGAGATCGCACCGCTGGCGCAGCCCCGCGGTGTCGCGCCGCTCCCGCAGCCCCAAGTGCAGCATCCTCATGCAGCAGGCCGACGACGGCCACATCTATCCGGGCGGACGGGCAACTCGGACGTGGCGCGCTATCCGGCGCCGCGCAGTTCCCGGCGCTCTCGACGATGATGCGCGGCCAATCCGCAAAGCAGCAGTATTACGACAACCGCGGCTATGCTCCCTGCCGCGGTCAGCAGGTTCGCGCGCCGCGGCCGTATCAGCCGCGCGGCTTGCTCCACGTATCAGGGACTCAGAGACGCGCGCCGATCTGGGCAGCGCGGGCTATTGCGTGACTCAACTGACGAGAAAAAAGGCCAGTAGCTTGCCTTACGGCCTTTCTCTTCAGTTTTCGTTGCGGGCTAGAAGCGGCTGGTGCCGATGCCAACGCTCACGCCCGAGCGACGAAGCCGGGAGATGCCGCCACGATCCTCGCAGCCGCGACGCGCTCGTAGTAACGTTCGTGGCAGAGCACAATCGTATGAATCACGGACGGCATGACGCGGCAGTTCGCCGCGCTGGCGCCAAACAACGGCCGCCTTCTCGCCGCACACCATTGCGCGTGACGTGTTCTGGACATTGCCGGCAGGCAGGGGTTGTCAGTAGCGTGCCGTTCCGAGGTGCGGAGGCCGCGGGAAGCAGCGGTAAACAAACAACGCACCAGACGCCCAACGCCATACAGATCGCGAGCTTTTTCATCATGTTCTCCGGCTGATTGAAGTCGAATCAACCAACACGCTCAATGCGCGCTAAGCTTCCCGCCGATCTGAAAGTTTCATTTGGTGGAGAGAACTTCTGCGCTCGCCCCGGAAAAACAGGCACGATAGAGAGCAAGGCCGCAGCATTGGATTAACCATTGATGAGGCGGGCCTATATGGCGCATCAGGAAGCCGTCGCCTGAGCTGCAGTGTGAGCACAGCTCAGTGCACAGCTTTCGTGTTGTATCATGGACGACACGAGTGAGATCTCCGGCACGAAGAGCTACTGCTCGCCGTCGCGCAGCCGCCGCCAGACCGCGCCGAGCGACGTTGGAATAGTCGTCGGTCCAGACCCGCTGGTGTCTCGTCGGCTTCCGTCAGCGCCCATTGTTCTGACGATGCGAGCTTGCCGACATCGGCCTCCTCGCGCGCGCGAGACCACGACCGAGGTCGAGAAGATGTATTCGCCGTCGCGGCTGGAATCCTCGCTGTAGACCCAGCTCTTGAGATCGTTGGCGTCGGCGATGCCGACGACGACGCTGGCCAGTTCGAGATGCCGGTTGGAGACGTGCATCACCACCGCGCCCTGCGGCGCCAGCTTGTCCTTGTAGATCTCCATCGCCTCTTCGGTGGCGAGATGGATCGGGATCGCGTCCGGACGAATAGGCATCGACGATGATCAGGTCGTAGATGCCGTCCGGCTCGCTGGCGAAGGTCAGCCGCGCGTCGCCGATCACCGGCTTCAGGTTCGGCTCGCAGTTCTGAATGTAGGTGAAATATTTCGGGTCGCGCGCGGTATCGACCATCGTTTGATCGATCTCGAAGAACTTCCAGTCTCGCCGGGCTCCGACGCGCAGGTCGAGCGGTGCCGGCGCCGAGGCCGATCACCGCCGACCGCAGCGGTCGCGCCCTTGCGCTCGCGGATCGCCGCGATCGCCTGGCCGATGCCGCCGTCCTTGTGATAGTAGGTGATCGGCTCGGCCGCCCGGTAACCGGCGTGCCGTCGTCGTTCTGAAATTTCTCGGCGCCGTGAATCGTGGTGCCGTGCATCAGCACGTGATACTGGCCGTGCGGCGTCACCACGATCTTGTGGACGCCGAAGAAGCTGCGCACGGTTTCGACGCGGCCGTCGTCCGACGGATAGGCGCGGATCAGCACCAGCGCCACCACGACGGTTGCGAAGATCTTCCAGCGATCTGGCGTTCAATCCGAGCGCCAGCAATGCCGAGAGCACGCCGACGCCGCCGATCACCCAGACCCGGTGTTCGTCTCGAGCCAGGTCGACGACCTTTGCCTCCGAGCAGGACGGCGCGATCAGAGCCACCGCGAGCACGGCGAGCAACGGCCAGTACCAGCTGCTCCAGCGCGGCAAGCGCTCCTCGCCGCCGGGCGGGCGGCACAGCGCCGCCAATGCCAGCAGGATCGGGTATTCCGCGATCCACGAGAACGTAAACGGCGCGATCAGCCCGGCGAACAGGCCGCCGACCATGCCGCCGAACGACAGCGCGACATAGAAGCCGGTGAGATATTTCGCGGCCGGGCGGTGTACGCGCCAGTTCGCCATGGCAGGCCATCGCGATGACGAAGAAACAGAGCTGGTGTCCGCCGAGCGTCAGCAGCAGATCCTGTTCGCCGCCGACCGCGAGCAGCACGATCACGCCCGCGATCGCCAGCGGCTGCAGCCATCAACATCCATTTGTGCGGCAGCAGCGGGCGCGACTGGAACACCAGCACCCAGGTCAGGAGATAGAGCGACAGCGGCAGCACCCACAGCAACGGCGCGCGCGGCGACATCGGTGGAGATATGCGCGGTCACCGCGATCAAGCAGGCCCGACGGCACCGCGGCGAGAAAAATCCAGCGCGCGCGCAAGATCCACGGCGGCGCCGGCGCATCGGTGTCGCTCGGCAGCGTGTCGGCAGCGGCCGCATCGCCGGCGAGCGCAGCAGCAGCACGCCGCAAGCCGCGATCAACAGGATCGAGCAAGCCGTAGCCGCCGGTCCAGATCAGGTTTTGCGTGCGCAGCGTGAACATCGGCTCCAGCAGCACCGGATAGGACAACAGCGCCAGAAAACTGCCGATATTCGAGGAGGCATAGAGAAAGTACGGATCGGGTCCGTCGGGATGGCCGGTGCGCGACGAACCAGGCCTGCAGCAGCGGATTGTTGGCGGCGAGCGCGAAGAACGGCAGCCCGATCGAGACCGCGAACAGGCCCAGCAGCCAGAATGCATAGCCCTGACGTCGGCGGCTCGCCCCAGCCGCCTCGCGATCGACAGCGGCAGCGTCAGCAGCGCGACCACCAGCAGCAGCGCAGATGCACCGCCACCGGAATCATGCGGTTGCGGAGCTTGCATCAGATAATGCGCGTAGGCATAGCCGCCGAGCAGCAGCGACTGGAAGAACACCATCGCCACCGACCACACCTGCCGGCGAACCGCCGAGCCGCGGCAGCACCATCTTGGTGAACAGCGGTTGCACCGAGAACAGCAGCAGCGCGCTGACAAAGATCGCCGCGGTGTAGACCACCAGCACCAGCCGGTTTCGGCTGACGGATGGCTGGTCCGTGACCACGGACGGATCAGGTGAATGTCATGAAGACTCCGGCTTGAACCCGGCGGGCGCGGCGCGGATCCGGCAGGGCGCGCGCCGGAGCGGCGCAATGGAGCATATGGCGACACGGCGGGCAATGCGGGGCCGGAAACCAAAATCATCACTTGGCGCTGTGCCGCATTCGCATCATCGTCGGATCGGAAGCGTCATTCCGGGGCACGATGTCAGGAGCGAGCGGAACCCGGAATCTCGATCCGGGTCTGGTGCTTGCGCACCATCCCGGAATGACGGTAATCGACTGCAACATTCTTGAAGCGACCATGACAGAAACCGACATTGTCATCATCGGCGCGGGCCATAACGGCCTCACCTGCGCGGCCTATCTCGCGATGGCCGGGCTGCGATAAGTGGTCGAGCGCCGCAAGGTGGTCGGCGGCGCGGCGGTGACGGAGGAATTTCACCCGGGTTCCGTAATTCGGTGGCGGCCTACACCGTCAGCCTGCTCAATCCGCAAGATCATCTCGGACCTGAAACTCAGCCGACCACGGCCTGCGCATCGTCGAGCGCCGCGCGCAGAATTTCCTGCCCTCCCCGATGGCAGCTATTTGCTGACCGGCGAAGGCCGCACCCGTCAGTCCGATGGCGAAGCTGCAGCGACGCGTGACGCCGATCAGGATCGACGCATTCACGCGCGAGCTTGAAGCCATCGCCGACGTGCTGCGCCAGTTCGTCGCTGCGCGCGCCGCCGAACATCGTCGAGGGGTTTGGCGTCGGCGCGATCCGCGAGGCCTTCAATGCGCTCGGCACCGCCAACATCCTGCGCAGGCTCTCGCTGGAGCAGCAGCGCACGCTGCTCGACCTGTTCACGCGCTCGGCCGGCGAGATGCTCGACGACCGGTTCGAGAGCGACCTGGTCGAAGGCGCTGTACGGCTTCGACGCCATCGTCGGCAATTACGCCAGCCCTACGCCGCCGGGCTCGGCCTACGTGATGCTGCATCATGCGTTCGGCGAGGTGAACGGCAAGAAGGGCGTCTGGGGCCACGCCATCGGCGGCATGGGCGCGATCACGCAGGCGATGGCGGCGCGGCCGCGCGCGCATGGCGCCGAGATCGAGATCGATCGCCGGCGTGCGCGAGGTGATCGTCGAGCGCGACCGCGCCGTCGGCGTCATCCTCGACAACGGCGAGACCATCCGCGCCAAATATGTCGCCTCCAGCGTCAATCCGAAACTGCTTGTATACGCGGCTGGTGCCGGCGGATGCGCTTGCCGGCCGCCTTCCTCGATCGCATCAGGAACTGGCGCAACGGCTCCGGCACCTTCCGGATGAATGTCGCGCTGATCGCGCACTGCCCTCGTTCACCGCGCTGCCGGGCGAGCGGCGATCATCTCACCGCCGGCATCATCATCGGCCCGAGCCTCGGCTACATGGATCGCGCCTGGCAGGACGCGCGGACGCACGGCTGGAGCCGCGAGCCGGTCGATCGAGCTGCTGATCCCCTCGACGCTCGACGACACGCTGGCGCCCGCCGGGGCAGCATGTCGCCAGCCTGTTCTGCCAGCATGTCGCGCCGGAATTGCCCGGATGGCCGATCGTGGGACGACCATCGCGATGAGGTCGCCGACCTCGATGATCGCGACGGTGGATCGTTACGCGCCGGGCTTTGCGGCAAGCGTGATCGGCCGGCAGATGTCTGTCGCCGCTCGATCTGGAGCGCCAGTTCGGCCTGCTCGGCGGCGATATCTTTCACGGCGCGCTGACGCTCAATCAATTGTTCTCGGCGCGGCCGATGCTCGGCCATGCCGATTATCGCGGGCCGCTGAAGGGCCTCTACCATTGCGGCAGCGGCGCGCATCCCGGCGGCGGCGTCACCGGCGCCCCCGGCCACAACGCCGCGCGCGTGATCCTGGGGGATCACCGGGCGCTGTTTGGCCGGAGAGGCGCCGGTCCCGATGCCGGGGCCCGCTTCCAGCCACGCTTGTCCATGTTCATCGATCCTGACTCTTCGGGATCGCGCCGCCAGTCGGCCCTGGCTGAGCTTCAGCGGTAGCTTACGCCGCCAAGCGCGCCGCCGGAGCAACGGTGCAATCCAGAACAGCCAGAGTTGGCCGAGCGCCCACATCCACTCCACGAACAACGCCGGACCCGGTGCCAGCGCAAAGCCGGATTGACCGACGTGTTGGTGACGGGGATGTGCTTGGCTGCAGGCGAATCATGACAAGCGCGCAAGTCCGCTCGCCAGCGGCGCGAAGCCCGGCGCCTCTGCCGTGGTCGCGCCCATGATGATGAACAGAAACATCATCGTCATCACGACTTCCATGATGAAGCACGCGACCAGGTCCGTACTGGCCGGGAGAATGCTCGCCATGTCCATTCGACGCAAAGCTCCTTTGGCGACGATCGAATCCCGGCAAGGCGCCGCTCGCAACCACGTAGAGTAGCGCCAGAAGCGGCACCCGGCGCACCGGATCACCTGCGTCGATCAACATACGGCGGCGATTCTGTCCCGCCGGAGCAACGGCCAGCCCGCGGCGAGGCCGGACCGTAACTTGCCGCCGGGCTGAGATGGCACCCGGACACCATGGCCGATGGCATAGGCCATCGCCGCCGACGCTCAGCCCGAACGCCAAACGACACACCGACCCAGACCGATACCAACCTCCAGGTGAAACGCCGCGGCGATAAACCGCGCTGCCGCAACTCGTGCAATGCTTTCAGCCAAAACGCACTGATCGCTTCTCGGCGGCATATTTCTTCGCATCCATACCGCTATCCCCGGGCAGGTGGCCGACGATTTCAAAGCAAAGCGAGGCCGAATTTGCCGATCATCAATTCACTTCAAGCCCTACTGACGTCAAGCTCTTGCCGCACTGCGAAAGCGCTCCGCGACACTACCAGCGAAGCGGTCACCGGACCGTAAATTTTGCCTGACTTCGGTTCGCGGCAAAATGCACGGGTGCGTTACGGTGGCACCGTTAAAGCTGACGTGGTACTTCACACCGAACCGCCACTTTGGAACCTCACTTCACCATGCTGGCGTTATAGGGGCGCGTAATCACACTGATTTGACCGCTTCCTTCGACGCGCTCGGCGCATAGGAGGGTAGCATGTCAAACTCACGTCGTTAGCCGCTATTGTCGAAGCGATCGCGCCTCGGCTCTTCGGCCCATTCTTGCCTCGGAAGAGGAGGCGGCGGCGGGTGGCGGCGAGCGCACGTCGGCGGTGGCGAACTGCAGCGGCGGCGGTGGTGGTACATTTCGGCGGGCGCGTGATGCACGCGCGGCGGCGCGCATTTCGGTGGTGGCGGTGTACGACATTTCGGGTGGCGGCGCAAAGCGGCATTTCTGGCGGGCGGGCGGCATGCGACACTTCGGTGCGGCGGCGGCACTTCAGCGGTGAGCGGTGCGTACATCTTCAGCGGTGGCGGCGCACGGGCACTACGGCGGGCAGGTTCACGGCTCCCCTGATCCACCGCTGGGGCGATTTCCGGCGGCGCGGCAGGACCGCGACCTGGGCCGCGAAACCGGACATTCAGGCTCCAATCGCAACGCCAATCAGCGATCCCAGCGCTGCGCACCAGGCGCTGAATCTGGCGCGCGGTGGCCGGCGCTCCGCATCGACCGGGGCGCGTTGCGCAATCCGGGCACCTGGCGCCCGGATCGCCGCTGCGACGGCGGCGACCGCGGATGGCATACCCGGGCCACGGCCGCGGCCGGTGGCGGCGCGGCCATGGCGGCTACGGCTGGGCCGGTCCTGGCTGTTCATGGCCCGTTCGCCTGATTAGCGACCTTGCGCCGCTGCGCGATGTGGGCCGCGCCGACCCTCGTTCCGGGACTTACAACGGCATGCTGGATCGAGCACCGGCGCTGGATGTCGCCCTTTACGGGTATGACGATCTGACAGGTTCGCCATTTGCCATCAGGCGTCGGCGGGATATTCTGGTCGGCATCGAGGCAAGCGTCGCGCGCCTTCGCAGCACCAACCGGCGCCAGACCAGCTGACGCAGCCAAAGCGACGACAGCCGCGATAACATCGCCGCGCCCGCCGATCAGATGCGGATCCCAGCAGGCTGTTCGCCAGCCCGCCAACGAAACCTCAGGCGGGCGCGCGGCGCTCGACGATCTCCGCCAGGCCCCTCGGTGGAAGGCGGGCCCAGGTCGTCAAAGCGCCGCGTGTCCCACCCAGTTATCGTCGACTGGCAAAGCTGGTCGCCGGCCCCGGCGGCAATGCAGCAACGCATCGAACGAAGCTGATGATTGCGGCAGTTGAGACGGCAAGGTGCCACAGCCGCCGCCGGAGAACCTCTTTGCGGCCTGCTGAACGACGATCAGAAGGTCCGGGCTCAACGCGCTGGGACAGGACCATAGCGCAGCAAGTCGCCGCATCGGAAGCTCGGCGCGGCCAAGCCGCCCAGTACATCCCGGCGGCTGCTGCAGGCCGGGGGTCAGCTTTGGACCGGCCGGCTGCGGAGATCGACGCCAGGCTGCATCCGACCGGACGCGCAGCGCGCAAGTCTCCACTCGCCCTTCAGGACGCCGGGCGCCGGGGCGGACGATCAGCCCTCAAGACTCGCCTGCCGGGCAGATGATGCGCGCGCTGACGCTGCACGGCCTCGCCGCCCAAGCCGCCGCCGGTAAGCGGCTGCAAGTCGCGCTGCAGGCGAGATCACGCCGGTGACGGCGCAACGGCGCTGGATGATTTCAGGGAAACCGACGGACGAACAGAGGCGGGCGAAGTTCAGCCGTGATCGGCCCGGCCGGGGTCGGCCTCGTCCCGCCGGAAGCCCGGATGCCACGCCGACGCACTCCCGCCGGCGCCATCACGCCGGCTTCGGCGGAATCATCCGGCATTTCATGCGCCTTCGGGCGGTAAGCATCATCCTGATCGCACCGGCGGCGCCCCTTGAGCGCCTCCCGGCGCCGACGCCGCGCGGCCGGTATGGCCTGTTTGCTTGAGGACGAGTCGGTCGGACAACTGGTGGAGAACCCGTGGAAAACCGGTGGATGACCTGGTGGAGAAGCCTGTGGACTTCCCGTGCAGACATCACGGGACAGGCTGGTGCGAAACCCGGTAGCGCGTCCGGGTATGTCGGTGCAGAATCGCTGCGAACGAACCCTTGTAAGCCAGGACATAGGCAGGCTGTGGACGCGCGGCAGTATCAAACGAGCGAATCCACTGCGAGCCGCTCAGAACAGCGCTGCGTGTTCGGGCCGCCAACCTACGGGCCGCACAAGGCGCGATGGAATGAAACCGGCGGGAAGGGGTTGATTTCGCGATCCCTAAATCAGTTCACAGACGGTGTTGAGATACCTGCGGGAAGCTCAGTTCTGCTGCACGACCTGATTACTGGGGTAAGTGCGCGTCAAGGCAGTCATCCGCTTGCCCTAACTCCCCGGACCCTTGATGACACCAACAGGCATCGCGCCGCTCCTACACCAGCCGGGCGGCGGACCCCGCCATCGTGGCAGCGCAACTGACGGCGCGGCGCGTGGTCAGATCGACTGACCGAGAGTTTTTCGAGGGCCAGGCCGCGATCGCCGCTTCGAGCGATCCGACGGGCGCTGGGACGTCACCGTGCATTTTGCCGAGGCGCCCGGATCAGACGTCGGTCCGCGAACTGTCGGTGATCGCGCGCCGGCGGTGACGTCGCGCAGGCCATCACGTCTCGATACCGTCGAGAGCCAAGGATTGGGTCAAGGCCACCCTGAAGAACTCGTCCCGGTCCGGGCCGGGCGGATCCATCGTGCATGGTCAACGATCGCTCGCGATCTCGCCCAACAAGCTCGGCATCGAGATCGAGGCGGCGCTGGCGTTCGGCACCGGCCACCACGGCAGCCAGCGCGCTGCTGCTGCTGCTCGATGAGTGCTGAAGGCTCGCCGGCCAGCGCTGCTCGACCTGGGGAACAGGCACCGGCGTCGCTCGCCATCGCCGCGCGCCAAGCTTTGCGGGTGAAGTGTGTCGCCTGAGATATCGATCCGCTTGCGTCCTGGGTGGCGACGCGACAATGCGCGGCTCAATGGTACGGGAGACCGGGTGGAGACGATCCGGGCACCGGGTTTCTCAGCCCCGCAGTTCGCCGCCGCGGACCGTTCGATCTGGTACCGGCGAATATCTTCCGCCAATCCGCTGCGGCAAATGGCGACGCCGATGGCATCGGCATCCGGCACCATCGGCGCTGGTCATTCCATCGGGACTGTTGCCGCATCAGGCTCAGAGCGTGATTGCCGCCTATCGGGCGCGCGGGCTTGTTCTCAGCGGCATCTCAAACATCGAAGGCTGGAGCAGCCTCTTAATGCAGCGCGTCGAGCTGAGCTAACGTCGCGTGAGGTAGTGCTCTACTCCGGCGGTTTTCGCGGCGGGCGATGACGCCCGTTTCTCTCCGCGCAACGTGCGCTTGACGCGGGCCTCGACGAAACGATCCAGAATCTGAACGATGACGCCCCGCTGTTTCTTGGCAATGGCAGGAACCGGGCCGCGGCGGATCGGCGGCGAAATCTTCTCAAACGTAAAAGCAGGCATTGTGTATCCCCTCGTCGTTGAGTTGAAACACTCCTGGAATTTCCTCCAGATCATCGTTGGACGAAGCTGCGCTTTGACAGGACAAATCGTTCCATCCCGTCTAACGCGCACATGAACATATTCAAGCACAATCTATGCCAAATTGTGGCAATTGCACGTCGCATTGCCGACTGCTCCCCGCAATCCTAAGGTGGTCAGACGATGTTCGAAGCCCATTTCCAGACATTCGAAGAGCCCGAAAGCGGCGTTGCGCTGACCGCGCGGCTGGCCGCCTTCCGCGAGGAACTGGCGCGGCGGAAGCTGACCGGATTCGTGATTCCCCGCGCCGATCAGCAGCAAAACGAATATGTCGCCGCCGTCCGAAGAGCGGCTGGCCTGGCTGACCGGCTTCACCGGCTCGGCCGGCATGGCTGATCGTGCTGACGCAAGCAGGCCGCGGTGTTCGTCGACGGCCGCTATACGCTGCAGGCCGGCAAAGCAGGTCGATGCAAGGCCTGGAGCAGTCGAGCCGCTGGTCGACCCGCCCCCGGAAAGCTGGCTGGCGAAGCATCTCGGCGGCCGGCGACCGCCTCGGATTTGACCCATGGCTGCACACTTCGGCGGCAGCCGAGCGGCTGGCCGCGGTCTGCGCCAAGGCCGGCGCGGAATTGATCGCGGTCGACAGCAATCCGCTGGATCTCGGTGTGGACCGAGCGCCCGCGCCGCCGCTCGCGCCCGTCGCCATTCACGGCCCGCAATTTTCCGGGCGAAGCGGAAGCCGACAAGCTCAGGCGCATCCGGCTCGAGATCGCAAAGCTCGGCGTCGATGCGCTGGTGCTGTCGGATTCGCACGCGGTGGCCTGGACCTTCAACATCCCGCGGCGCCGACGTCTCGCATACGCCGCTGCCGCTGTCCTATGCGCTGGTGCCGAAGGACGGCCGCCCCACCGTATTCATCGATCACCGCAAGCTGTCGAACAGCGCCCGCGACCATCTCGAACAGACCGCCGATGTCGAGGAGCCGGACGCGCTGACGCCGAGGCTCACCGAGCTTGCGCAAGCGCGGCGCATCGATCGCGCTCGACAGCGCGACCGCCGCCGACGCGCTGAGCCGCCTGATCGCTGCCGCCGGCGGCAAGCCGGTGCGCGGCAACGATCCGGTCAGCCTGCTCAAGGCCGTCAAGAACGCCGACCGAGATCGAAGGCACGCGCGCACGGCGCATCGGCGCGACGCGGTGGCGCTGACGCGATTCCTCGCCTGGATCGACCGCGAGGCGCCGACCGGCGCGCTGACCGAGATCGACGCCGTCGAGGCGCTGGAGACATTCCGCCGCGACACCGGCGCGCTGAAGGACGTCTCGTTCCCGACCATCGCCGGCACCGGGCCGAACGGCGCCATCGTGCACTACCGCGTCACCCGCAAGAGCAACCGGCGGATCTCGCCGGGCGATCTGCTTGCTGATCGATTCCGGCGCGCAATATGAAGACGGCACCACCGACGTCACCCGCACCATCGCGATCGGCGAACCGACGGCCGAAATGCGCGACCGCTTCACCCGCGTGCTGCGCGGCCACATCGCGATCGCGCGCGCGGTATTTCCCGACGGCACCACCGGCGCGCAGCTCGACACGCTGGCGCGGCAATTCCTCTGGCAGGCCGGCATCGATTTCGATCACGGCACCGGCCACGGCGTCGGCAGCTATCTCTCGGTGCATGAAGGCCCGGCGCGAATTTCCAAGCTCGGCACCACGCGCGCTGCGAGCGCGGCATGATCCTCTCCAACGAGCCCGGCTATTACAAGACCGACGCCTACGGCATCCGGATCGAGAACCTGGAACTGGTGGTCGCCGCCGACGTCGCCGGCGCGGAAAAGCCGGTCAACTGCGTTCGAGACGCTGACGCTGGCGCCGATCGACCGCCGTCTGATCGATCTCAACATGCTGAGCGGCGACGAGCTGAGCTGGCTCAACGACTATCACGCCCGCGTGCAGCCACGAGGTCTGGCCGCATGCTCGATGACCGCGACTCAAGGTGTGGCTCGACGCCGCAGCGCCGTTGCTACGCTGAAGCAGCGTCATTCCGGGACGTCGGAGTGAGCCAGGATCCCGAGTTCGCGTTCGACGTGCCCCAGAATGACGATGTCAACTGCGTCCCGAATAACGGAATAGCGGCTGCATTCCGAAACGACCGTATTCGCCGTTGAAGGATCAGGCTTACAGTGCGGCTCAGCGTATTAGATCGAGCCCGCACCTGAAAGCATGCACGGAGTCGACGGCAAGCCGCCCGGAGCGGCGAAAGACAGCGCCGCCCTCGCGACATCCCGGATGATGCTGCTGCTGCTGGTCGCGATGACGGGCGTCGCGCCGATTTCGCTTTATCTGCTGGTGCCGGCGCTGCCCGTGCTGGCCACGATCGTTCGGGCGCGATATCTCGATCGCGCAGATGACCGGTGTCGCTCTACATGGTCGGCATCGCCTGCTCGCAGATCATCATGGGGCCGCTGTCGGATCGCTTCGGACGCCGCCCGGTGCTGCTCTGCCGGCCTCGGCTGATGGTGGCGGCGAGCGCCGGCTGCATCTTTGCCGAGACCTTGCCGCAATTGATCGCGGCGCGCTTTCTGCAGGCGCTGGGCGGCGCCACCGGCATGGTGGTGAGCCGCGCCATCATCCGCGATCTCTACAGCCGCGAGCCGCATCGGCGCGATGATCAGCCTGGTGATCGCCGTCATGATGATCGCGCAGATGCTGAGCCCGCTGACCGGCGGCCTGCTGGAGACCGCGTTCGGCTGGCGCTCGATCTTCTACGTCATCACGGCCGCGTCGCTGATGATCGCCGTCGCCATCGCGCTGGCGCTGCCGGAGACGCGCCGCGACCGCGCCGAGGGCAGCGGCGGATTTCGCGGCGATGTCGGCAGTCTGTTCACCAGCCGCGCCTTCATCGGCTACGTGCTGTGTCAGGTGCTGGCCTCGCAGATCATCTTCGCCTTCGCCGGCGGCGGACCCTATATCGTGGTCACGCAGATGGGCCGCTCCAGCGCCGAATACGGCGCGTGGTTTGCGACAACCGGGCTTCGCCTTATCTGATCGGCAACCTGTTCTGCGTGCGCTTCGCGCCGCGCCATTCGCTGGAGAAACTGATCTGGTTCGGGCTGGCGCTGCAATTGCAGGCGCCCTGCTGAACCTGCTGTGGGGCGTCACCGGGCTCAACCAGGCGCCGTCATGGCTGTTCGGCACCCAGATGCTGGTGATGTTCGCCAACGCCTTCGTGATGTCGAACTCGGCGGCCGGCGCCATCAGCGTTCGCCCCGAGGCCGCCGGCACCGCACTCCGGCGCGATGGGATTCCTGCAGATGGGGATCGGCTCGCTGGTCTCGCAATTCGGCGCCTATCTCGGCGGCCACTTCGCAACGCCGGTGCCGCTCAACATCGCCATCGTCGTCTTGTCGATCGCCTGCGCCTCGACGATGATTTTCCTGGTGCCGCGCCGCAACGTGGTCGTCAGCGAAGAACCGATCGAGAAGGCGGAGGAGGAAGAGACGGGGATGTTGTAGAAAGTGCGGCGCAAACCAGGGCATGGATGGGTTGAGTTAAATCGATCTGCCGCAAGCGCGAAGCGCCAACGATCTGGCGCTCCTGACGCGGCTCGGCCACCTACCGGAGGGCCTCCAAACAAAAAACGCGAAAACAACCCCATGCGAAGTAGTAGATGCCTCGACTTGCAGCCCTCGTGCTGCTTCGGGCCGGCACGCCGCGGCTTCGCTCTATCGCTGATGTCTCTGGAATACTGATCACCGCCGCGGGTGATGAACAACTGAGCACGGCGCGGCTGCAGCGTGCGCGACGCCAAGCCCTCTACGCCCGATCATGGCAAGCCATTCATCCTCGGTCAGTACTGGCGACGCCGTGCTTCTTGGCTTCTGTCAGCTTCGAGCCGGCGCCGGGACCGGCGACCACGTAATCGGTCTTCTTCGACACCGAACCCGAAACCTTGGCGCCGAGCCGCTCGGCCTTGGCCTTGGCCTCGTCGCGCGTCATCTTCTCCAGCGCGCCGGTGAAAACCACGGTCTTGCCGGCGATCGGCCGAATTGCTCTCTCGGCTTTTCGGCATCGAGGATGCGTGACCTCCTGGTCAGCCGCTCGACGATGCCGCGGTTATGGCTCTCGCCGAAATAGGCGGCGATGCTGGCGATCACGGTGTCGCCGATCTGGTCGAGCGCATCCATCTCGGCGACGGTCTCCTCGTCGCCTTTGGCGACCTGCAGGCAGGCGTCGTGAAACGCCTTCCAGGAGCCGTAGCCGCGCGCCAGCGCCAGCGCCGTGGTCTCGCCGACATGGCGCATGCCGAGCGCATAGATGAAGCGCTCGAGCGATATCTTGCGCCGCTCCTCGATCGCGGCGAACAGGTTGCGCACCGAGGTCTCGCCGTAGCCTTCGATCTCCTCCAGCTTGAGCTTCGCGTTCGCGCTTCTGCAGCGTGAAGATATCGGCCGGCTCCTTCACCCATCCCTGCTCGAAGAAGAATTCGATCTGCTTCTCGCCGAGCCCGTCGATGTCGAAGGCGCGGCGCGACACGAACAGCTTCAGGTGCTCGATCTTCTGGTACGGACAGGCGAACTCGCCGGTGCAGCGGGCGCGCGGCCCTCCTCGCCGGTTGCGGTTTCCTCGCGCACCACATCAGTGTGCAGCGGACACGGGCACTTCGTTCGGGAAACTCGTAACTTCTTCGCGTCCTTCGGCCGCTTGCCGATCAGCGACATCGACGCACCTGCGGAATCACGTCGCCGGCGCGCTGGATGACGACGGTGTCGCCGATCCGGATGTCGCGCCCTCGCGCAAGATCTTCGCCGTCGCCGATGCCCTTGATGTAGTCCTCATTGTGCAGCGTTGCATTCTGCACGATCGACGCCTGCCAACGCGTGACCGGCTCGAGCCTGCCGACCGGCGTCAGCGCACCGGTGCGGCCGACCTGAATTGTCGATGTCGCTGAAGACCGTGGTCGCCTGCTCAGCCGCGAATTTATGCGCGACCGCCCAGCGCGGATTGCGCGACACGAAGCCGAGCCGTTCCTGCCAGTCGAGCCGGTCGACCTTGTAGACCACGCCGTCGATGTCGTAGCCGAGCGAGGCGCGGTCTTCGCCAATCCTGCGATAGAACGCCAGCACCTCGTCGATGTCCTTGCAGAGTTTCGTCAGCGCGGATTGACGACAAAGCCGGCCTCGTCCATCCACGCCAGCATGCCGTGCTGGGTATCGGCCGGCAGTTCCGACATCTCACCCCACGCATAGGCGAAGAATTTCAGCGGCCGGACGCGGTGATCGAGACGTCCTTCTGGCGCAAGCGAGCCCGCCGCCGAATTTCTGCGGGTTGGCGAACACGGTGTCGCCGGCCTCGGCCTGCTTCCTGTTCAGGATGAGAAAGTCCTGCTTCAGCATGTAGACCTCGCCGCGCACCTCGCAGGCCGCCGGAATCGTTTCGCCCCTTCAGCTGTGTTCGGGATATCCTTCGATGGTGCGGACATTGCCGGTGACGTCTTCGCCGGTGGTGCCGTCGCCGCGCGTCGCCGCGCGCACCAGCTCGCCGTTCTCATAGCGCAGCGACAACGAGAGGCCGTCGATCTTCGGCTCCGCGACGATCGCCGGAATCTCATCCGCATCGAGCTTGAGAAAGCGCCGGATGCGGTCGACGAAATCCGCCACGTCCTCGTCGCTGAAGGCGTTGCCGAGCGACAGCATCGGCACCGCGTGCTGCACCTTTGGCGAAGCGCCCGGAGGGCTGCGCGCCGATTTTCTGCGAGGGTGACTCGCTGGTGACGAGTTCCGGGAAATCTGGCTTCGATGGCGTTGGCGCGCTTTGCGCAGCGCGTCGTAATCGGCGTCCGAAATCTTCGGCGCATCCTCCTGATAGTAATGCTTGTCGTGGCTCTCGATTTCGAGCGCCAGCCGTTTCAGCTCGACCTTGGCCTGCGCCTTGGTGAGCGTGGCGACATCAGGTGGAGTTCTTTGCTGGATTCTGCTATCATGGAAGAAGTTATAGTTCGTCATTCCGGGATGGTCCAGCAGGACCAGACCCGAATCCGAGATTCTGCCCGCGCTCCGCGCGCCCGGAATGACGATGCCGTGAGCGATCGATGCCATGAGCTGCTACGTCTATATCCTAGCGAGCAGAAAGGATGGAGCAACTTACGTCGGTATCACGAACGATCTCGTTCGCAGGATTTACGGAGCACCAAACAAAGGCCATCCGCAGCTTTACCTCCAAGTATAATATCACACGGCTCGTATGGTTCGAAATCTATGACGATCCGATTTCCGCGATTTCCGCGAGAAAGAATTGAAGAAATGGAAACGGAGCTGGAAGACTCAATTGATCGAAGCACAAAACCCAAATTGGGATGACCTATATAAGTCGATTTGTAGCTGAGATCCCGGGCTCTGTCTTGACGCGCCTGATCCCGTCATTCCGGATGGTCCGGCGACTGACCTGATCCGAGATTCCGGGTTCCCGCTCCGCGCCGCCCCGGAATGACGTTGAGGATCACGCCGTCGCCGCCTTCAACAGCCGGTCCGCGGCAGCGCGGGCCTCGGTGGTGATCTCGGCGCCCGGCGAGCATCCGGGCGATTCCTCGCGGCGGTGATCGGCGGCGAGCGCGTTGACGCGGGTGGCGACGCGCTTGCCCTTGTCGAGCGCGTCCTTCGAGATCAGGAGGTGCTGATCGGCGCGCGCGGCGACCTGCGGGGCATGCGTCACCGCCATCACCTGCACCTTGCCGGCGAGCCGCGCCAGCCGCGCACCGATCGCGTCAGCCACGGCGCCGCCGACGCCGGTGTCGATTTCGTCGAACACCAGCGTGGGCGCCGAACCGCGGTCCGACAGCACGACCTTTAGCGCCAGCAGAAACCGCGACAGCTCGCCGCCGGAGGCGACTTTCATCAGCGGTCCGGGTTTGGTGCCGGGATTGGTCTGGACCCAGAACTCGATGCGATCAAAACCCTGCGGGCCCGGCGATGCCGGATCGGAATCGACCTGCGTCATGAATTTCGCGCGATCGAGCTTGAGCGGCGCGAGTTCGGCATTGACCGCCTTGTTGAGCTTCTCGGCGGATTTGGTCCGCGCGGCGGAGAGTTTGGTCGCCGCGGCATTGTAGTGCCCGTCCGCTTCGCCAGCTGCCGCCTCCAGCTTTTCAACTGATCGGCGCCGGCATCGATCAGCGCCACGTCGGCGGCGTATTTCGCGGCCAGCGCGGCAAGGCCATCGACCGGCGTCGAATATTTGCGCGAGGCGGCGCGCAGCGCGAACAGGCGCTCCTCGATGCGTTCAAGCTCGCCGGGATCGAAATCCGCCGCGATCAGCGCCGCGGTGAGATGCTGGTCGGCTTCTTCCAGCGCGTTGATCGCGGCATCGATCGCCTTCACCGCGGGCTCGACCAGGGTCGGCGAATTTCCGGCCCGGCGTTCCAGCCGTCGCACCGCCGCCGACAGCGCCGCGACCGGCGAATGATTGCCGCTCACGGCATCCTGCGCCTCGCGCAGATCGGCTGCGATCTTCTCGCCTTGCATCATCGCGGTGCGGCGTCCGGCGAGCGTGGTCTCCTCGCCGTCCTTGGGCGCCAGCGTCTTCAATTCATCGGCGGCATGGCGCAGATAGTCCGCCTCGCGGGCGGCACGCTCCATGCCCGCGCGATGTTCGTCGAGCACCGTGTTCGCGGCGCGCCTTGCGTCCCACAGCTGCTCCGACCGCCGCGACGTCCTTATCGAGGCCGGCAAACGCGTCGAGCAGACGCCGGTGGGTAGCGGCATCGACCAGCGCGCGCTCGTCATGCTGGCCGTGAATCTCGACCAGCGCGGAGCCGACCGCCTTCAGGGTCTGCACGCTGATCGCCTGATCGTTGATGAAGGCGCGGGTACGGCCATCGGCGAGCTGCACCCGGCGCAGGATCATTTCGCAAGATCCTTCAGAACAAGATCCTTCAGAACTCGCATCGTCGAGGCCGTTGTCGCTGAGAATCATCGAGGCTGGATGGCCCTTCGGGACATCGAACACGGCGGTAACCTGCCCCTGCTCCACGCCGTGGCGAACCAGGCCCGAATCGCCGCGGCCGCCGAGCGCCAGCGCGAACGCATCGAGAAGAATGGATTTGCCCGCGCCGGTCTCGCCGGTCAGCACCGCAAGGCCGCGGGAAAACTCGATATCGAGCCGTTCGATCAGGACGATGTCACGGATCGAAAGACGGGCCAGCATGCGAGATCAATTCCTAGCCGAGACCCAGTTTCTTGAAGGCCCTGGAGATGTAGGAACCCTGATTCTCGCTCGGTTCGAGACCGCCGGACTTTACAAGATTATAGGCGTCCTTGTACCAGCGGCTGTCGGGAAAATTGTGTCCGAGCACGGCGGCGGCGGTTTGCGCCTCGCCGACGATGCCGATCGCCATATAGGCCTCGGTCAGCCGCGCCAGCGCTTCCTCGACATGCCGCGTGGTCTGATACTGGGTCACCACGGTCTTGAAGCGGTTGATCGCGGCGGTGTAGTCGCGCTTTTCCATGTAGTAGCGGCCGACCGTCATTTCCTTGCCGGCGAGCTGATCGCGCGCGCCTTCGAGCTTGGCCTTGGCGCTGTTGGCGTATTCCGACGTCGGATATTTGCGGATCACTTCCTCAAGCGCGGCGATCGCCTTCTCGGTCCGGCCCTGGTCGCGGGAAGTGTCTGGAATCTGGTCGTAATGCGAGGCGGCGATCAGATATTGCGCGTAGGCGGCGTCGGCGCTGCCGGGATGCAAGGTGACGTAGCGGGTCGCGGCGCCGATGCAGCTGTCGTAGTCGCCGGAATTGTAAAGCGCATAGGCCGACATCAGCAGCGATTTGCGCGCCCAGTCGGAATAAGGATGCTGGCGGTCGACTTCCTCGAATTTCTTCGACGCCGCCTTCGCATCCTTCCTTTGATTCATCAGGTACAAGCCCTCATTGTAGAGCTTGTCGGCGGGCTCCTCGACGAAGGTGTCGTCCTTGGCGAGAAACTTGTCCCACAGCGAACCGGTGCCGCATCCGCTGAGCGGGATTGCCAGCACAACGAGACCCACGGCCAGCCGCAATTGCCGGCCGATCTGGTTGCCAACGGCAACCGTTGCCAGCGGCAACCGATGACAGCCGGCGCCGGCCAGTACCTTGCGTAATTCGTGCATCATACGCTGTGCCGACATAAATCCAGGACCTGACGTCTGTGATGCGGTGCCCGCCGCGCCATGAAAGCGGTCATGGACGCGATAACCCTCGTGCCTGTGGCGCTTGTCGTGCAGCCGCAGGCCTGTGTAACTCATAAAAGACCGTTAACCAACCGAATACGCAGGCATTTCGCCCGGATTAAGGCGGTAGGATTGATTGCGGCCGATCATGGTTACTGCGGCAAAAGGAAGCTTGCGAGACGTCAAAAGACGCTCGGGAGACGTCGAAGGCAGCGTCCGTGCACTTCAGAGATGAAAGTTCAGGACATTTCGCGGACGAAAGTCAGGAAACGTCGGGCCCATAGGCCGGGGCGATCATACCGCCTACCATTCCACTGCCGGCTTCCGCATGGGTGCGCGAACGACGGGCCGTGTCCGCCTCGATCACCCGCCAGGCGCTGCGATCGGCCATCAGGGCGGTCAGCACCGCGTGGTTGAGCTTGTGGCCGCCGCGCACCGAGCGATAGGCGCCGAGCAGAGGCAGACCCGACAGCGCGAGATCGCCGATCACGTCGAGAACCTTGTGGCGCGCGCACTCGTCGGCGTAGCGCAGCCCTTCGGTGTTGAGCAGACGGGTTTCGTCGAACACGACCGAATTCTCGAACGATGCGCCGAGCGCAAAACCGGCGCTCCAGAGCCGCGCGACATCGTTCATGCATCCAAAGGTGCGGGCGCGGCAAATCTCGCGGCGGAACCTTTCCGGGCTGAGATCGAGCATATAGCTCTGGCGGCCGATCACCGGATTGGCGAAGTCGATTTCGACCTCGGCGCGGAAGCCGGCCGCATAGGGGCCGCAATTCGCCGAACGAATCGCCCATCGCGACCTGCACCGGCTTCAGCACCTGGATGAAGCGGCGCGACGCCGACTGGGTCAAGATACCGGCCTGATCGATCGCGGCGACGAAAGCCGCGGCGCTGCCGTCCATGATCGGAACTTCCGGACCGTCGATTTCGATGGTGGCGTTGTCGACGCCCATGCCGCGCAAGGCCGCGAGCACATGTTCGGCGGTGGAGACCAGCGGGCCTTCACGGTCGCCCAGCACGGTGGCAAATTCGGTGGCGATCACGGATTCGGCGGTCGCCTGAACCTCACGGTCGCAGCCGTCCAGACCGGTGCGGACAAAAATAAAACCCGCATCCAGCAGGAGCAGGTCCAAGAGTCAAATTCACGGGTAAACCAGAATGAACGCCGACGCCCGTCACGGTGGCTTGCGACCGAAGCGTTGTTTGCCGGCTAAATTTCATTCGAAAGCGCCCACCACCGACTTACTTAGAGACGATATCGCCCCGATTTGCCCGGCGAATCGTCTTCAAGTCCCCAAGTCGCGGCAGACCATAGTCAGCGCCCCAAAGCGCGCCAACTCACGCTTTTTTACCGATTGTTACCCTATCTCTGCCGTATTCGCCCCAAAGTTAGCTAAATAGCAGCCACGGTTAACGCCAATTCCGGTTCTGACACCCAAACCTCAAGCAGATAATTTATCATTTAAAATCAGTTACTTGATCGCCATTCCGTGACGTCCTGGCGGCCAAAAACAAAGGCCCCGGCTTTGCAGCCGGGGCCTTTTTCGCCGTCTGAATTGTAACAATCGTCAGTTGGTCTGGCGGCGCAGGAAGGCGGGGATATCAAGATGGTCGTCACCCTGTGGCGTTGAGGCAACAGGTGCCGGGCGGCCGTGAACGTCCAATCCCTGCGGCGCCGGCCGTCTGGCGTATTCCGATACCGGCTCATCGGTCTGCTGCGCGACCGGGCGTTGCGGCTTGCGGTCCGGGAGCGCCGGCATCGAGCCCATGGCCGGACCCGAGGCGCGGGCCGCGATCGGCGGCTCGTTGTCTTCGTCGCGACGGCCCAGTCCGACATTGGCAAGCCGCTGCAGCAGCGACATCCGGCTCTTTGCGGATGCTCATCCTCGGCGTCGCGCGGGCCTGCCGGATCTCGTTCTGCGCAGGCACTCGGCAGCTCTTCGAATTTCGGCATCCTGGGCGCGCGGGCCGGCGCGCGTTCGGCCGCCTGCGGAATGAACGTCTCGGGCGTCGCGGGATGGTGGGCCTCGACATGCCCTGCATCATGATCCGGGAACAATGACGGCTTCGGCGCGATCGGGCGAACCGTGACATCGCCGTAGGACGCGGGCTGCAGCGGTGCGGATGCAACCGCCTGCACGGCTCCGAGCGACCGCCGCGGCGATGGCCGCCAGCGCCGCTCGTTCGACGCCGCTCGAGGCGCGCTGCTGCAGTGCAGCGGCGGGAGGCGCTGCGCCGACCCGGACGGATCCAGCTTCTGGGCGCGTTCGGCAAGACGCTGATTGTCGGCGCGCAGCCGCGCCGTCAGGTCGGCCAGTCGGTTGTCCGGCGTCGTGGTCGAAGTCGCGGCTTCCGGTAGCGGCCGGCGGCGTTGCGTTGCGCGAAATCAGCGCCTGTTCGATGCCGGTGGCAACGACGGAGACGCGAGATCACCCCATCGAGGTTCTCGTCGAAGGTGGCGCCGACGATGATATTGGCGTCCTGATCGACCTCCTCGCGGATCCGGGTCGCGGCTTCGTCGACCTCGAACAGGGTCAGATCCCTGCCGCCGGTGATCGAGATCAGCAGGCCGCGGGCGCCCTTCATCGACGAATCGTCGATCAGCGGATTGGCGATCGCGGCCTCGGCAGCGGTCAATGCGCGCTTGTCGCCGGAGGCTTCGCCGGTGCCCATCATCGCCTTGCCCATTTCGCGCATCACGGCGCGAACGTCGGCGAAGTCGAGATTGATCAGGCCTTCCTTGACCATCAGGTCGGTGATGCAGGCGACGCCCGAATAGAGCACCTGGTCGGCCATCGCGAAGGCGTCGGCGAAGGTGGTCTTTTCGTTGGCGACCCGGAACAGGTTCTGGTTCGGGATGATCAACAGCGTATCGACCACCTTGTGGAGCTCGGCGATGCCGGCCTCGGCGGTGCGCATGCGGCGCTGGCCTTCGAAGTGGAACGGCTTGGTGACGACGCCGACGGTGAGGATGCCCATGTCGCGCGCGGTCTTGGCGATGACCGGCGCAGCCCCGGTGCCGGTGCCGCCGCCCATGCCGGCGGTGACGAACACCATGTTGGCGCCGGAGAGATGGTCGCGGATTTCGTCGATGACTTCCTGGGCGGCGGCAGCGCCGACATCCGGCTGCGAACCGGCGCCGAGGCCCTGCGTGACCTGGGTGCCCATCTGCACGATGCGCTGCGCCTTGGACATCGTGAGCGCCTGGGCGTCGGTGTTGGCGACGACGAAATCGACCCCTGCAGCCCGGCGGTGATCATGTTGTTGACGGCATTGCCGCCAGCTCCACCAACGCCAAAGACGGTGATTCGCGGCTTCAGCTCGCTGATATCAGGGAGTCAGATTGAGTGCCATGGTTGCCTCTCGATTAACGCGCGCGTTGGTTCGCCTCGGCCGGCGGCCGCGGGAGCTGGTGGAAGTCGAATGGGTCGGAAATGATTCATCAGAAGCCCTCGCGAAGCCATCGTCCGACCTTTCCGAAATAGCCGTCAGTCCCTGTCCTGAGCTGCCGCGTATGCCGCGGTTCGACGTGTTCGAGATGCGCGTATTGCGGATAGACCAGCAGACCCGAGGGAACCGCGAACGACGCGCTCTTGGCCTCACTGGGCAGCCGGCCAAAGCCGAGCGGGCGGCCGATGCGTACCGGCCGGCCTGAGAATCTGGGTCGCAAGTTCGAGGGTGCCGGTGAGCTGCGAAGCGCCGCCGCTCAGGACGACCCGCGCCTTCGGCTCTGCCGCAAAGGGAGAATCCGCGAGCCGGTCCCTGACCATTTCAAAAATCTCCTCGGCGCGTTGCCGGACGATGTTCGCGATCGTGGCGCGAGACACGATCTGCGGCGCATCCCGCTCGTTGTCACCGGCAGTCGGCACGGACATCAACTCACGCGCGTCGGACCCGCCGGTCAGCACGGTGCCATATAACGTCTTGATTCGCTCGGCATCCGCAATGCATGCGCTGAGGCCGCGGGCAAGATCCATGGTGATGTGCTGTCCGCCGACCGCAAATCCGCTGGCATGGACGAAGCGCCCGCCGGAATAGGTCGCGATCGTGGTGGTGCCGGCGCCCATTTCGACCACGGCGGCGCCGATATCGGCCTCATCGTCGGTCAGCACCGACAGACCCGCCACATAGGGGCTCGCCGCCATGGCTTCGACATTCAAGATGACAGCGCTCGACCACCAGCATCAGGTTCTTGGCGACCGTCGCCTCACGCGTGACGACGTTCATGTCGACGCCGAATTGCCGCGCCACCATGCCGCGCGGGTCGCGAATGCCCTTGACGCCATCCAGCGCGTAGCCGACCGGCAGCGCGTGCAGCACGGTGCGGCCCTCGCCGGTGGCGTGGTGCATGCCGGTAGAGGTGACACGGGTGACGTCGGCTGAGGTGACCGCGCCGCCGCGAATATCGGCCGCGGCTTCGATCAGTTGACCGTGCAGCCGGCCGCCGGAAACCGAGAGCAGCACGGACTCGACCCGGACCTTGGCCATGCGTTCGGCCAGCGCCACCGCGTGACGCACCGCCTGTTCGCATTCGGCGAGATCGACGACCGCGCCGGACTTCACGCCGCGCGACTGGATCTGGCTGTATCCGATCAACTCGACGGCATGGGTTCGGCCGCGCAAGGCCTCGCTCGGCGGGCACGGCCTCAGCCGCGCGATCATGCAGGCAATCTTGCTGGTGCCGATATCGAGCGACGCCACCAGCGCGGTGCGCTTCTGCGGCATCGGGCGCGTCTTCGGCGTCTGATTGCGATCAAGGCCGGTCATGCGTCACCGGCCTTCTTCTTCGGCTTCTTGTCCTTGAACAGTTCTTCGCGGGCTTTGGCGGCGTCTTCCGATAATTGCACCGTCAGCCGGTCCGGCAGGCGCATGTCGACGGCGACGATATCGCGCGAGAACAGCCGGTCTTCCTTGTCGAGCTTGCTCAACGCCGCCAGCGCATTGCCGACATCGTTCTCCGGCAGACGGATATCGAGACCGTCCTTGAGCCGCAGGTTCCAGCGCCGCTCGCCGACGAAAATCGCGGCCTTTGTCGCCGCGCGCACCTGCGGATAGCGCGCCGAGCAGCGCGAGGAAATCCCTCGCACGGGTGTCGGCGCCCTTGCCGACAACCAGCGGCAGCGAGACAAAGCGCCGCGACACGTAGGGCTCGAGCACCGCGCCGTCGTCTGAAATCACCGACAGCCGGCCATCCTGCTGCCACAGCGCGAATGCCGAGCGTTCGACAATATCGATCTGGAGTTGACCGGGATAAAGCTTCAGCACCGTCGCTTCGCCGATCCAGCGGATTGGCTTTCAGCTTGTCGCGCACGGCAGCGGCGTCGAGGAACAACAGCGACGAGCGGCCGTTGACGCCGCCGATCGCGAGCACCTCGTCCTGGGTCAATTGCTTGCGGCCGTTGATGGCGACCGCCGTGATCCGAAATCCGGCGGAATTTGCAATCGCATTGCGGGTGTCGCTGAGCCGCCGAGGTCAATTCGTCGAGGTGACCGCCCTTCACGATGCCGTAGGCCGGCGCTGCCGAGCAGCATCAAGACGCGGTCGCGGCGACGCCGGCGCGGTGCGGAAGATAACGCTCGAGAAGCGCGATCAGCCGGTGCGGATGGTGTTCGCGTTCCGGGCGCTGCCTGGCGCCGGCTCGACGTGAAGCCCAGACGCTCGCGCAACAGCACGGCCGCGCCAATGGCGGCCGCTTTCAGGTCAGCTTGGGGCCTCAGCGATCTCAGCGATCGGGCGAGGCGTCCTCCACCATCCATTGCACGAGCTCGTCAAATGTTATGCCCGCAAACGCTGCGAGTTCTGGCACAAGTGACGTCCTGGTCATGCCGGGCTGGGTGCTGACCTCAAGGCAAAGGAGGCCACCTGTTCCCTCGATGCGCTCGTCGAAGCGGAAATCCGCACGGCTCACGCCCCGGCAGCCAAGCGCCAAATGCGCCGCCAGCGTTAACCTTCGGGCTTACTGGTAAACAAATGGTAAAGACGGTTTAGGCTGGATGGGTTTTGATCCGTCTTTTGAGTGGTTTGCCCCGAAATCCTGGAATTTTACCAAAGTTAAGGATTTCGGTCACCCGGGTCGGCCGTCCTCGGCAGCCGCACAGCTCGGTTCCCGGCAGGGCGTATTTTTGATTCGAACTACTTATGCGCGCGTTTCGCCGCCAGAGCGATCTGACCTTGCAGGAAATCGGCGAACTCGATCCCCTGAGCCTTGAGTGCCTTCGGATAGAGCGAAGCCTTGGTCAGACCCGGCAAGGTGTTGGTTTCGAGAAAGATCGGCCCCTTGCTCGCGAAACGATGAAGTCCGAGCGCGAATAGCCGCTGCACGACAGCGCCTGGTGCGCCTTGCACTGCCTGATCCATGATTTGCGCGCTGATTTCCGGTGCAAAACGCCCGGGGCAAATTTCCTGAGTCGATTTCAGCAAATATTTGGCGGTGTAGTCGAACCCGCCTCCGCGGGGACGATCTCGATTGGCGGCAGCGCGATAACCGGAGCCGTCCGATTGCTCCAGCACGCCGCAGGTCGCTTCCACGCCCGAGATGAACGGTTCAATCACATACTCCTCGGTCTTGGCGGCGTTGCGGACGGCGGCGAGGTCCTGAGTCGCATTGACAAAGATCAGGCCATAGCTCGATCCGTCCCGCACCGGTTTGGCGATCAGTTTGCCGTACTCGGCCAGCGCGGCGTCGATATCTTCCAGCCTCAGGCCGATCGGCGCCTTCACGCCCGCAATGGCGGCAAAGCGTTTGGCCGCGATCTTGTCGAAGGCGAGATGCGACGAAGCCGAACCGGACCCGGTGAATGGAATCCCGCGCATTTCGCACATCGACCTGAAGTTCGCCATTCTCCGCCCTGCCCCCATGCAGGGCAAGCACCAGCAAGCGCTGCTCGGCCTTTGCCTGATCGAGCGCCTGTTCCAGTCCGATGCCGCGAGTGCCGGGTTTGAACGTGGTCCTCGAACGGCCTCGCATGACTGAGCGAAGCGCCTGGGACGGAACCTCATGCACCGTGTCACCAACGTCCCAGAACCACAGATCCGCCTCCGGCAGGGCCTCGATGCAGCGCCTGGGCGGAGGCCACCGACACCAGGCGCTCCTGTGTTCGTGCCGCCGAAAAGAATGGTAATCCGCATCAGGTTCGCTCGATCCCAATCCGCTTGATTTCCCAGTGTCAACTCAATTCCGCAATGCGCCTTTACCCTTGCGCGCACGGTTTCGCCCAGCGCTTCAATATCATGGCCGGTCGCAGCGCCGGTGTTGATGAGGAAGTTGCAATGCATCTCCGACACCTGCGCGCCGCCGACGCGCAAGCCCCGGCAGCCCGCGGCGTCGATCAGCTTCCACGCGCTGTGGCCTGGCGGATTCTTGAAGGTCGAGCCGCCGGTCTTTTCGCGAATGGGCTGAGCGGTTTCGCGGTGGTTCTGCACCTCGTTCATCCGCGCGCGTATCACCTCCGGCGTGGCCGCCAGCCCGCGAAAGCGCGCGGCCGTGAAGATGATCGAGGGATCGACGCCGCTGTTGCGATAGATGAACTTCATGCCGGCATTGTCGAAGACATGCTTCTTGCCGTCGCGGCCGACGCCGGTGGCTTCGACCAAAACATCCTTGGTCTCAGCAGCCATTGGCGCCGGCGTTCATGCGCAATGCGCCGCCGATGGTGCCGGGAATGCCGAAGAAAAATTCCAGCCCGCTGATATTGGCCGCGGCCGCCGTTTCGGCCACGCGCTTGTCGAGCGCCGCGGCGCCGGCGCTGACGATATCGCCGTCGGCGCTGCTCTCGCCGAAACCGCGCGGACCGAGACGGATGACCACGCCCGGCATGCCGCCATCACGCACGATCAGGTTGGAGCCGACGCCGACGACATAGACCGGCAGTTCGTCCGGCAGGTGCGCCAGGAAATACGCCAGATCGTCCTGGTCCGATGGCGTGAACAGCAGCTGCGCCGGGCCGCCGACCCGAAACCAGGTCAGTTCGGCCAGCGACTGGTTCGCCAGCAGCCGCCCGCGCAAGTCAGGCATCGCGGCTTTGAGATCGGGTGTGATGTCGGGAAAGGTCATGCGAACTCGTCACAGCATTCGATTTCGTCATGGCCGGGCTTGTCCCGGCCATCCACGTCTTGCAGAATTTCAGCATGGCTGGTGGATACGTTTATATTCTGACCAATCGCCTGAACGGCATTTTGTACGTTGGGGTGACGAATGATCTGGTCCGTCGGATATTTGAGCATCGCTCTGGATCTCGTCAGAAGGCTTCACTAAGCGGTATGGATTGAAGCGACTGGTCTATTTCGAAAGGTTCGACGACATCCGCGACGCCAATCCAACGCGAACACAACATCAAGCATTGGCCGCGCGCATGGAAGGTTCGCGCACGATTGTCGCTGCAAATCCGGATTGGAAAGATCTCTATCCGACAATCACGCAGTAAAGACGTGGATGGCCGGGACAAGCCCGGCCATGACGAACTTAGGCGCTCTGCAGGCTGCGGCGCGGGACCCATCACCCCAGCGCCTTCAATTGGTCCGGCAGTGCGTAGGCCCATTGCGTGATATTGCCGGCGCCGAGACAGACGACAAAATCGCCGCGGCCGGCGATGCCGTGCACCACGCCCGCGAGTTCGCACCGGACTGCGGCAGCGGAATCACTTCGCGATGGCCGTGCGCGCGCAGGCCGAGCACAAATTGGTCGCGGTCGATGCCTGGTATCGGCGCCTCGCCGGCCGGATAGACTTCGCGCGACGACGACGGTGTCGGCGTCGTTGAAGCAGGTGCAGAACTCCTCGAACAGCGATTGCAGCCGCGTGAAGCGATGCGGCTGCACCACGGCGATGATCTTGCCGTTGGTGGACTCCGCGCGCCGCTTTCAGCACCGCCGCGATCTCGACCGGATGATGGCCGTAGTCGTCGATAATGGTGACGCCGTTCCATTCGCCGGTCTTGGTGAAGCGCCGCCGCACGCCGCCGAAGCTTGCGAGCGCCTTGCGGATGGTCTCGTCCGCAAATGCCGAGTTCATGCGCGCACCGCGATCGCCGCCGTGGCGTTGAGCGCGTTGTGCCGTCCCGGCATCGGCAGCATGAGGTCGGCGATCGCATGCGCGACATCGGTCTGCGCGATCGCGGAACACGACCGTGAAGCTGCGAGCCGCCGCCCAGCGTGAGTCGAGATCGATCAGCCGCGCGTCGGCCTGCGGATTTTCGCCATAGGTGATGATGCGGCGATCCTCGATGTTGCCGACGATGCTCTGCACCACCGGATGGTCGATGCACATCACCGCAAAGCCGTAGAACGGCACGTTCTCGACGAAGTTGCGGAACGCGTCCTGCACCGCCTCGAAGGTCTTGAAATGGTCGAGATGCTCGGGATCGACATTGGTGACGATGGCGACATCGGCCGGCAGCTTCAGGAACGTGCCGTCGCATCTCGTCGGCCTCCACCACCATCCACTCGCCGGCGCCGAGCCGCGCGTTGGTGCCGTAGGCATTGATGATGCCGCCATTGATCACGGTCGGATCGAGATCGCCGGCGTCGAGCAGCGCAGCGACCATCGAGGTCGTCGTGGTCTTGCCGTGGGTGCCGGCGATCGCGACGCAGCTCTTCAGCCGCATCAGCTCGGCCAGCATTTCGGCGCGCCGCACCACCGGAATGCGCTGGGCGCGCGCCGCCATCAGTTCCGGATTGTCGCGCTTGATCGCGGTCGACACCACAAGCACGTCGGCGCCGGCGACGTTCTCGGCCTTGTGGCCGACCGTGATCGTGATGCCCTTGTCGCGCAGGCGCTTGACGTTGGCGCTCTCGGAAACATCCGAGCCCTGCACCGTGTAGCCGAGATTGCACAGCACCTCGGCGATGCCGCTCATGCCGATGCCGCCGATCCCGACGAAATGGATGGGTCCGATCTCGCGCGGCAGTCTCATGGGTTTGTCTCTGTATGTTCTCGTCATAGCCCGGGCTTGTCCCGGGCATCCGCGAATCTCACATCACTTCATGCAAGACGTGGATGGCCGGGACAAGCCCGGCCATGACGCCATAATACCGAAGATTCTTCGTCTTTGGCCTAAATTCCAGCCACTTTCATCACCAGATCGGCCAGCCGGTCGGCGGCATCAAGCCTGCCGACGGCGCGGGCGCCGCCGGCCATCGCGGTCAGCCGCGCAGGCTCGGCGGCGAGCGCGGAGATTTCCGCCGCCAGCCGGTCAGGCGTGAAATCCGCCTGCACAATGCGAAGCGCGCCATTCGCCTGCGTCAGCACGCCGGCATTGGCGAACTGATCCTGGTCGATCGCGCCGGGCAGCGGCACCAGGATCGAAGGCCGGCCGATGGCCCCGAGTTCCGCCACCGTACCGGCGCCGGATCGCGAGATCACCAGATGGCTCGACGCCAGCCGCTGCCGGCAGATCGCTGAAGAACGGCGCCAGTTCGGCGTTGATCTTGAGCCGGTCATAGACCGCGCGCACCCGCGCCATGTCTTCCTTCGCGCACCTGCTGGGTAAGCACCAATCTGTTCCACAGCGCCGGTCTCCAGACGCTCGATCGCGCCCGGCACGATATCGGCCATCACGCGCGCGCCCTGGCTGCCGCCGACCACCAGCAAGCGCAGCGGACCGGTCGGTTCGTGGGATGCGAATTTCACCGTGGCGGCGGCAAGGATCGCCGGACGCATGGGCGTACCGACGGTGGTTGCTTTCGCCGCAAGCTGCTGGATCGCGATCGAGCACGCCGGGCAGCGAGGTCGCGATCGCGCTGACGCGGCGCGACGGGAAACGGTTGGCGCGGCCGAGCACCGCATTGGCCTCGTGGATGATGCCGGGCACGCCGAGACAGCCGCGCCGCCAGCAGCGGCGGCACGGTCGAGATATCCGCCAAAGCCGACCACGGCCGCGGGTTTCAATCGCCGCATCCAGATTGAGCGACACCGCCGTGCCGGTGGCCGAGCATCGCGCGCGGTGTAGGCCAGCGACCATGGCGTGCGGCCGCGCACGGTCGCGCTCGGCACCACGTCGATCGTGTCTTTGGAGAACAATCCGCTGTAGCGCAGCGCGCGGGCGTCGGTGGCAAGACGCACGCGCCAGGCCGCGCCGGATCAGTTCGACGCCAAGCGCCTCGGCCGGAAACAAATGGCCGCCGGTAGCCGCCCGCGGCCAGCAGGATCAGAGGCGCAGTGGTCATTGGGGCAATCTTTGCAAATTAGTGAGCTGTCATTGCCGAAGCAATCGGGCGGCTACATGACGAAGTGATTGCTTCGTCACTTCGTTTCTCGCCATGACGAAAAGCGCGTCTTCGCCGCGAGGTCAAGCGTAGCTTGGCGCCGCATTGGCGTCGCTCGATCGATTCAACCTCGGTGCGCGGCCGTTGCCGGGTCAGCGCCAGCATCATGCCGACGCCGTAGGCGAGCGAGACGATCGACGAACCGCCATAGGAGATGAACGGCAGCGTCATGCCCTTGGCCGGTATCAGCTGCAGATTGACCGCCATGTTGATCGCGGCCTGCACGCCGAACAGGATCGCCAGGCCCGACGCCGCAAACCGCGCGAACATGTCCTCCGTCGCATAGGCGCGCGACAAGCGTGCGGATCACGACAAAGGCGAACAGAGCGAGCAGCGCGAGGCACAGGATGATGCCGAATTCCTCCGCCGCCACCGCGAACACGAAATCGGTATGGCTGTCCGGCAGGCTGCGCTTGGCGATGCCTTCGCCCGGTCCAAGTCCGAACCAGCCGCCGTTGTAGAAACGCCTCCATGGCGGTATCGACCTGAAACGTATCGCCCGAGCCGGGATTCATGAAGCGCTTGATGCGGCCCGCGACGTGCGGAACCAGCAGATAGGCGCCGAACAGCCCGGCGCTGGCGGCGCCCGCGAGCCCCAGCACCCAGATCATCCGCATGCCCGCGATGAAGAACAAGGCACCCCACACCATCAGGATCAGCATGGTCTGGCCGAAGTCCGGTTCCATCACCAGCAGCGACACCAGCAGCATCAGGAGCACCAGCGCCATCGAGGTCGCCGGCATTTCCGGCCGCCTGCGCCGATTCCGCGAACAGCCATGCCGCCAGCACCACGAACGCGGCTTGGCGGATTCGGACGCCTGGATGTTGAGGCCGATCAGCGTGATCCAGCGCCGCGAGCCCTATGACCTCGGGGCCGAACAACAGCGTCGCCACGATCAGCGCGATGCTGAGACCGCGAACACGATCAGCGCCGAGCGCGCAGATCAGCCGTGGCGACAGGAACGACACCGCGATCAGCACCATAAAGGACGGCAGCAGAAACAATACGTGGCGGTTGAAGAAGTGAAACGGATCGAGCCCGATCCTTGTTGCCACCGGCGGACTCGCCGCCAGCGACAGAATGACGCCGCCCAGCATCAGCGCGATAATCGCCGCGAGCAGCAGGCGGTCGACGCGTCCACCACCACTCGCTGAACGGGGTTGCGTTGTTCACGGGCGAGCATGGGCGTTCCCAAGATGGCAGAGGTTTGCCCATTGGTCGCCCATGATGGTTTCCGAAGGGTTAACGAGATAGCCGTCATACCCCCGAGACGGGTATCGGTACGCCGCAGCCTTGGCGATTCGCTAGCCACGGCTCTGGAATACTGGTTCACCCGCTTTCGCGGGTGACGACGGCTGTGGATGGAGCGGTTGCCAGCGTTCAGGCGCTGGCGTCACTCACACCACCGGTTTGACGCCGGGCAGTGCCGTGACGAGGTCGTGGAACTTGGCGCCGCGGATTTCAAAATTGCGGTACTGGTCGAACGACGCGCAGGCCGGCGACAGCAGCACCACGGGATCGGCCAGCCCCGAGGCTTCGGCATCGCGTGCGGCGCTGGCTACGGCGACATCGAGCGTCTCGCTGATCTCGTGCGGCACACGCTTGCCCTCCAGCGTCGCCGGCGAACTCCTGGGCGGCTTCGCCGATCAGATAGGCCTTGCGGATGCGCGGGAAGATATTCGCTCAGGCCTGCGATGCCGCCGAGCTTCGGCTTGCCGCCGGCGATCCAGAAGATATCTGCAAAACGACGACAGCGCATGCGCCGCCGCATCGGCATTGGTGCCCTTGGAGTCGTTGACGAACAGCACGTTGCCGCGGCGGCCGACCTGCTCCATGCGGTGCGCCAGACCAGGAAAGCTGCGCAGGCCGTTTTGCAGGACGTCGGTGCTGACGCCGAGCGCCAGCGCGCAGGCCGAGGCGCAGGCGCGCATTCTGCGCGTTGTGCAGGCCGCGCAGCGAGCCGATGCCGCCGATCCGTGCGATCTCGCTGCGCGCGCCGCCGGATGCGCGCACAATGGTTTCGCGCTCGACATAGATGCCGTCCGGCAAGCGGATTTTTCACCGAGATGCGGACCACGCGCCTGCCCGCCTGTTCGATCCGGTCGGCGATGCTGCGGCTCCAGCCGTCATCGACGCCGACGATCGCGGTGCCCTGCGGCTGCACGCCGGCGACCAGGCGCGCCTTCACGGCTGCATAATGCGCAAGCGTGCCGTGGCGATCGATGTGGTCTTCGCTGACATTGAGCAGGATGCCGACGGACGGATCGAGCGATGGCGTAAGATCGATCTGATATGACGACATCTCGATGACGTGGACACGCCCATGCGCGGCGGCTCCAGCGACAGGATCGCGGTGCCGATGTTGCCGCCCATCTGGGTGTCGTAGCCGGCGACGCGCATCAGATGCGCGATCAGCGCCGTGGTGGTCGATTTGCCGTTGGTGCCGGTGATGGCGACGAACGGCGCATCCGGTGCGTGACGCCGGCCGCTCGCGGCAGAACAGCTCGATATCGCCGATCACCTCGACGCCGGCCTGCTGCGCCGCCAGCACGGTCCAGTGCGGCGCCGGATGGGTGAGCGGCGCGCCCGGCGTCAGCACCAGCGCGGCGAAATTCGCCCACGACACTTTGCGCAGATCCGCGGTGATGAATCCGGCCTGCGCGCCTTCGGCGAGGCTGATCGACGCTGTCGTCGCTGGCGATCACGTCCGCTCCGCCCGCCTTCAAGGCGTGGCAGCTCGCCAGCCCCGAGCCGCCGAGGCCGAACACCGCGACCGTCTTGCCGGCGAAGGATGTGATCGGGATCATGATTTGGCATCCGTCATTCCGGGGCGTGCCAACGCGTCGGCGCTCAGCGCCGCCCGACGACAGGCTCCGCACGAACCCGGGATCTCGAGATTCCGATTGCCGCTTCGCGGCCCCTGAATGGACGACGAGAGAGTATACAACATACTCACCGCAGCTTCAGGGTGGAGAGGCCGGCCAGCGCCAGCATCACCGAGATGATCCAGAACCGGATCACGATCTGCGGTTCGGTCCAGCCCTTCTGCTCGAAATGGTGATGCAGCGGCGCCATCCGGAACACGCGCTTGCCGGTGAGCTTGAACGACACCACCTGCACGATCACCGAGACCGCTTCCAGCACGAACAGTCCGCCGATCACCGCCGAGCACGATCTCGTGCTTGACCGCGACCGCGATCGAGCCGAGCATGCCGCCAAGCGCCAGCGAGCCGGTGTCGCCCATGAAGATCGATGCCGGCGGCGCGTTGAACCACAGGAATCCCAGTCCCGCGCCCAGCACCGCGCCGCACAGCACCGCGAGTTCGCCGGTGCCGGCGACGTAGTTGATCTGCAGGTAATCCGAGAACACCGCGTTGCCGGTGAGATACGCGATCATGCCGAAGCTTGCCGCCGCGATCATCACGGGCACGATGGCGAGGCCGTCGAGACCGTCGGTCAGATTGACCGCGTTGCCGGCGCCGACCAATGATGAAGGCGCCGAACATCACGAAGAACCAGCCGAAATTCAGCACCACGTCCTTGAAGAACGGGATCACCAGCGAGGTCGAGAACGGATCGCGTCCGAGCCGGGCCAGCGCGTAGCACGCGGCGAGCGCGATCACCGCCTTCGATCGCAAGCCGGATGCGGCCGGCGAAGCCGCTATGGCGTCTGCTTGGTCACCTTCAGATAATCGTCGTAGAAGCCGACGAAGCCGAAGCCCAGCGTCACCGCGAGCACGATCCAGACATAGGGGTTGAGCGTGATTGGCCCACAGCAGCGTCGAGACCACCAATCCGGAAAGGATCATCAGCCCGCCCATCGTCGGCGTGCCGATCTTGGTGACGAGATGCGATTGCGGGCCGTCGCTGCGGATCGGCTGGCCCTTGCCCTGGCGGAGCCTGAGATGATCGATGATCCAGGGACCGAACAGGAAAACGAACAACGCTCCGGTCACCATCGCCCCGCCGGTGCGAAAGGTGATGTAGCGGAAGACGTTCAGAAATCCGCGAAACATCCCCAGAGCCGGGCACGGTATTGGAAAGTTCGATCAGCCAGTAAAACATTCAAACCGCCTCATACCGCGGCTTCGTCGTGCGCGGCCTTGCCGGGAAAGCGCTTTTCGAGCGCATTGACAATCGTCTTCATCTTCGAGCCGAGCGATCCCTTGACCATGATGGCGTCGCCGGCACAGATCGCGACCGACCAGCCTGCGATTCGAGCGCATCGGCACTGTCTCGGCATAGCCGCCCCGTTTGCCCGTGGAAAGAGCGTCCCACAGGTTGCGCATCAGCGGGCCACAACAATATACGAGATCGATGTGGTTGGCCTTGACGGCACTCGACCAGCCCGCGATGCAGCACCGCGCTGGTCGGGACCGAGTTCGAGCATATCGCCGAGCACGGCGATGCGCCGGCCCTGCGGGCCGACCGCGGCGCGCCCAGCACGTTCAATGCCGCCGCCATCGACGCCGGATTGGCGTTATAGCTCTCATCGATCAACGTCGCCTCGCCACTGGCGACCTCCAGCGCGCGCCGCGCACCGCGGCCCGCCGCCGGTTCGATCTGCGACAGCGACAGCGCCGCGAGCGCAAGATCGGCGCCCGCGAGCGACGCCGCCGCCAGCACCGCCAGCGAATTCATCGCCATGTGACGGCCGGGCATGCCGAGCTTGTAGGTCACGTCATGGCCCGAGAATATTGGCATGCACGGCCGAGCGATGCGGCGTGCAGCGACACATCGAGCAGACGCGCGTCGGACTGTTTGTCGGCGCCGAATGAGACGATGCGGGAGATGCCGAGCTTGTTGGCGCGCTGCTGCAGTCGGGCGAATTGCGAATTGTCGCGGTTGAGCACCACCGCGCCGCCGGGCTCGAGTCCGTTCAAAAATTTCCGCCTTGGCGTCGGCAATCGCCTCGATGCCGGCAAAGAATTCCAGATGCACCGGCTCCACCGGTGGTGATCGACGGCCACCTGCGGCCGCACCATCTTCACCAGCGTCTCGATTTCGCCGGCGTGATTCATGCCGATTTCGAAGATCGCAAACGCACCGACGCCGGACATCGCGCCAGCGACAGCGGCACGCCCCAGTGATTGTTGAACGACGCGGTCGAGGCGTGGGTCGCGTCCTTGCGCGTCCGAACACCCGCCGCAGCGCCTCCTTGGTGGAGGTCTTGCCGACCGAGCCGGTGATCGCGATCACCTGCGCACTGGAGCCGCGCGCGCGCGGCGTGAGCGAGAGCAACCAGACCGGCCAGCACGTCATCCACCACCAGCAGCGGCGCGATCGCCCGCGAACTTGTCAGCGCTGCGCGGCCTCCACCACCGCCAGCGCGGCACCGGCCTTCAATGCCGCGGCGACGAAATCATGCCCGTCGTGGACGTCGCCCTTGATCGCGAAATAGGCTTCACCCGGCGCGATGGTGCGGCTGTCGATGGAAAGGCCCGATATCGCTTCCGGCAACGCGCCTTGATCGAGGCGCGCATCGCCTCCGCCATCGCGATCGTGGTCCACAACGGCGTCGCGCTCATGCGCCCCTCGGTGCAAATGCGGCAGCAACCGCGTCGTGATCGCTGAACGGCAGAGGTGCTGTTGCCGACGATCTGTCCGGTCTCGTGGCCCTTGCCGGCGATCAGCAGCGCGTCGCCCGGCTCCAGACCGGCAATCGCCGGTCCGGATCGCCTCGGCACGATCGCCGATTTCCTTGGCTCCCCTGGCGGCACTCAGGATCGCGGATCGGATCAGGTCCGGATTTTCGTGGCGCGGATTGTCGTCGGTGACGATGACGCGGTCGGCATATTCAGTTGCAATCGCGCCCATCAACGGACGTTTGCCCGGCATCGCGGTCGCCGCCGGCGCCGAACACCACAACGAGCTTGCGTTTGGCGTAAGGCCGCAGCGCCTGCAGCGCCTTCGCCAGCGCGTCGGGCTTGTGCGCGTAATCGACAAAGATCGGCGCGCCGTTGCGCTCGGCGACCCGCTCCAGCCGGCCCTTCGCGCCTTCGAGATGTTCGAGCGTGGCGAAAACCGCCTTCGGGCTCGCTGCCGGTGCCGATCGCGAGGTCCGGCGGCGACCAGCGCATTCTCGATCTGGAATTCGCCAACCAGCGGCAGCCGGACCGCATGCTTGCGCCCGCGATGTTCAAGCGTGAGTTCCTGCGCAAAGCCGTCGATGTCAGCCTCGACCAGACGAATGCCCTCGCCCGCGCCGTCGGCCTTGCGGCCGACCGCGACGATCCGCAGGTTTCGCGCACGCGCAGCATCGATCACGGCCTGCGAACAATCATGATCGGCCGAGATCACCGCAGCGCCATCCGCCGCGACCAGATCGCGGAACAGCCGCAGCTTGGCGGCAAGATAATGCGCGACGTCAGGATGGTAATCCATGTGGTCGCGCGTCAGGTTGGTGAATCCGCCGGCTGCTGATGCGCACGCCGTCCAGCCGATACTGATCGAGCCCGTGCGATGAGGCCTCGAATGCCAGATGCGTGACGCCCTCGCCGGCGATTTCGTCGAGCTGCCGATGCAGCGCAATCGGATCCGGCGTCGTCAGCGACCCGTAGATGGTGCGCTTCGGCGACACCAGCCCGATGGTGCCGATGCTGGCCGATGCGTGACCGAGCCGCTGCCAGATCTGCCGGGTGAAGGCGGCAACCGAGGTCTTGCCGCTGGTTCCGGTGACGGCCGCGATGGTCTGCGGGCTGCCGCGGATAGAATTTCGCCGCGGCGAGCGCCAGCGCGCGGCGCGGATTGGGCGTCATGACGAACGGCACGCGCGATGCGCCTGGCGGCGGATGATCGGCCGCGACCGCGACCGCGCCCGAGGCGATCGCAGAATCAATGAAGCGCGCGCCATCGGTCTTGCTGCCGGCGAGCGCGAAGAACAAATCGCCCGGCTTCACCGCGCGGCTGTCCACGCGCGAGGCCCGTCGACCACGACCGCTTCCGCCTGCGGGTCGATCGTGGCGTCATCGCTGAACAGGTCGCGAAGTCTCATTGATCTTCCAGTCCGGCCGGCGCAGTCGGCGCACGTGCCTACGCCTTACTGGGTTGCCCTCGATGCCGCAAGAATAAGGCGGTCGGACGGCGGCAGATCGAAGCGCGGCTCGATGCCCAGCAGTGGCGCAATGCGGGCAATCACCTTGCCGCCGGTCGGCACCGCGTTCCAGCCCGAGGTAATAAAGCCCTTGGGTTTCCGGCAGCGCCTTCGGCTCGTCCAGCATCACCAGCACCTGGAACTGCGGATTGTCGGCCGGAATGATCGCGGTAAACGAGTTCAGCACCTGCTTCTTGGAATAGCGCCCGTTGACGACCTTTTCCGAGGTGCCGGTCTTGCCGCCGATATAATAGCCCTTCACGTCGGCCTGCTTGGCGGTTCCGATCTCGGCGTTGAGCCGCATCAGATAGCGCATCTTCTCGGAGGTCTCGGGCTTGATCACCTTCTTCGCCATCGCCCTGGCTTCCTCCTCCGACCGCTTGAGGAAGGTCGGCGGGATCAGATAGCCGCCATTCATGACCGCGTTGATGCCCATCACCGCCTGCAGCGGCGCCACCGCGAAGACCGTGACCGAAGGCAATGGTGATGGTGTTGAGTTCGCTCCAGCGCTTCGGCACGATCGGCGACGCGCTCTCAGGCAGTTCGGTGCGCAGCCGGTCGAGCTGGCCCATCTTGCGCAGGAACGCCTTGTGCGCCTCGACGCCCTGCGCCAGCGCGATCCGCGCCGCGCCGACATTCGAGGAGAAGGTGAACACTTCCGACAGCGAGATCGAGCGGCCCAGCGGATGGGTGTCGTGAATGGCGAACTTGCCGTAATGCAGCGCGCCGCGGGCATCGTACATGCGTGTTGAGAGTGGCCTTGCCGGAATCCAGCGCCATCGCCAGCGTCAGCGCCTTGAAGGTCGAGCCCATCTCGTAGACGCCGGTGGTCAGGCGGTTGATGCGATCGGGATCGTGGGCCTCGCTTCGGATTGTTCGGATCGAAGTCGGGCAGCGACACCATCGCCACGATCTCGCCGGTCTTGACGTTGGAGACGAGGCCGGAGGCCGCCTTGGCCTTGTATTTGTCCTTGGCCTTGAGCAAGCTCGTCGCGCAGCGCGTGCTCGACGCGCAGGTCGACCGACAATTCCACCGGCCGTTGCAGACGGTCGGTGGCGAAGCCGGCGCGATGCAGATCGGCGAGACCGTTATTGTCGAGCCATTTCTCCATCCCGGCGATGCCCTGGTTGTCGATATTGACCAGACCGATCAGATGCGCGACTTCGGCGCCGGTGGGGTAAACGCGCTTGTTCTCGCGCAGGAAGCCGATGCCGGGAACGCCGAGGCGATGAATGTCCTGCTGCTGCAGCGGCGTGATTTCGCGCTTCAGCCAGACGAAAGCCCTTCTTCGACGACAGCCGGTCGCGCACTTCGCTGGTGTCGAGATCCGGCAATGTCGCGGTCAGAAGCTCGATCGCTTCGTCCTTGTCGATGATCCGGCGCGGCTCGCCGAACAGGCTCGGCGCCTTGACGTCGGTGGCGAGCACCTCGCCGTTGCGGTCGACGATATCCGGCCGCGCGGTTGCGATGCGCGTCCTGCGCCGCGGTGCGGCGCGCGCCATGGCTGTCGCCGCCGACGGCGAACATCGATCAGCCGTCCGCCGATCACCGCATAGATCGCCGCGAACGCCAGCATCGCAAATCCGACGCGGGCGCGCGCTTTCACGGCGCGGTCGACGTTGCGCCCGTACAGCAGGCTGCGGATCAGCCGCTGCCGCCATGGTTCCGCAGGCCTGACGGTGGCCCGCGTCGTCGACCGGTCATCGCCGATCCTCCGGCGCCGGCACCGAACCCGTCACGGCAACGGAATCGATGGTCTGGATCATCGCGCCGATCGGATCGGGATCGCCCGGCCTGACAAAGCGCGGCGGCCGCTCGGGCAGGTTCTTCAATGAATCGTACTGCGTGGCGACTGAGCGGCTTCAGCGCCAGATGGCGCTCGGCGAGGCCCTGCAGCCGCAGCGGCGCGTCCAGCTTGGCCCATTCCGCGCGCAGCGCGGCGATGGCGTCGCGCTGCTCGCGAATTTCCGCATGCAACCGCAGCACGCGCTCGGTGCGCGACGTGGATTCCATCTTGATCCGATAGACATAGGCCGCGGCGAACACCAGGACGCCGATCACGAGGAGATGGATGATCCGCATGATCAGCCTCCCCTCATCACGTCTGTCGAGCGACGGCCATGCCGGCAACGCGGCCGGCAGCATGCGCAGGCGCTGCGGTACGCCTCGGCGGCGCGCAGCTTTGCCGACCGCGCGCGCGGATTGGCGGATATCTCGCCGTCATCAGGCGTGACCGGGCGCTTGGTCAGGATCTGAAAGCTCGGCGCAGCCTGCGCGACTTCCGGCAGATGCCGCGATCCGCCGCCGGCCTTGGCGCGCTCGACCGAGGAAATTCTTGACGATGCGGTCTTCCAGCGAATGAAACGACACCACCGCCAGCCGGCCGCCCGGTTTCAGCACGCGCTCGGCCGCCGACAGCGCCAGATGCAGTTCGTCGAGTTCCTCGTTGACGAAAATCCGCAAGGCCTGAAACGTCCGCGTCGCCGGATGGATCTCGCCCGGCTTGGACCGCACCACCTCTGAGACGATATCGGCCAGCGCCCGCGTCGTCGCGATCGGCGCTTCCTTGCGCGCGGCGACGATGGCGCGGGCGACGCCGCGCGCGAATGACGCTCTTCGCCGAAGATGTAGATGATGTTGGCGAGATCGGCCTCGAAGCCCTCGCGACCACGTCCGCCGCGGTCGGGCCGTCGCATGGCCCATCCGCATGTCGAGCGGGCCGCCGAGGCGAAACGAGAAGCCGCGCTCGGCCTCGTCGAGCTGCATCGAGGACACGCCGACGTCCATCACGACGCCGTCGACCGCGTCGACGCCCTGCGCGGCGCAAATCCCGGCGAGATTGGAAAATCGGTCCTCGACCAGGGTGAGCCGGCCGTCCGATCGATCGACCAGATCGAATCCGCCGGCAATGGCCGACCGGTCGCGGTCGATGCCGATGACCCGGGTTCCGGCGGTGTCGAGGATCGTCCGGCTGTAGCCGCCGGCCCCAAAGGTGGCATCGACATAGATGCCGCCGTCGCGGGGGCTGAGCATCTCGACCGCCTGGCGGCCGAGGACGGGAATATGGCGGGGGCGGACGGACTCATGCCGCCGGCCCCGGGCGCGGTCCGGCGTGACGGAGACGGAAACTGGACGCGAACGGGCCCATTGCGCCTCAAATGTTCTGCGCTTCGCCGGGCTTTTCGCCTCAAAAGCCCTTGCAAGGCGCGATTGCCGGTCCCTCGCGGCCCAGATCGCAAACCCTGATTTCCCGATGGAATTTGCTGGGCTGCCATGGGATTTCGAGCGTGAAAAGGGCCTCGGCCGTCCCCCAAACCGGTTCGGCTCTTCACCACTTAGTAACGGCACTTAGCGTTAAGAAAGCGTTGACGATCAGAACAGCGCCTTTGCGCGCTTTCTAGCCGCTCTTGGCCCAGTGATGCACCCCGCACACACTCCGGCAAAATGCGGAGCGGGAGCGCGGCTGCCGGATTGCGCGCAGGGCACAGGTAAAGAAATAGTAAACGATTGTTCTGTTTGGGAGCGCAGTGTTGCCGTTTCTCATGCCCGGTTTGAGCTTTCCTGATGGCGCTCTGGTTCGTTCGCGTCTGCTGGTATTGATCTCGAAGCGTCAACGCGCCCTCCCGATCCCAAGGGCCAACGCGAACATGAAGACGTTCACCCCGATCCTCGATCGCCTCCGACGTCATCCCGTCGGCGAATTACGGCGAGCGCAACAAGGGCCGTCTGCCCGACATGATCGTGCTGCACTACACCGGCATGCCGGATGTGGAAGGCGCGATCGCGCAGCTCTGCACCGCGGGCACCGACGTATCGGTCGCATTACATCGTCCTGGAAGACGGCCGCATCGTGCAATGCGTGCCCGAGAGCAAGCGCGCCTGGCACGCCGGCGTGTCGTTCTGGGCCGGCGAGGAAGACATCAATTCCTGTTCGATCGGGGTCGAGATCATCAACCGCGGCCACGACTGGGGCTATCCGGATTTCCCGCTGCGCCAGATCGCCGCCGTGATCGCGCTGTGCCGCGGCATCATGCTCCGCCGCAAGGTGCCGCCGCACCGCGTGCTCGCGCATTCCGATGTCGCGCCGGCGCGCAAGAAGGATCCCGGCGAGAAATTCCCGTGGCATTCGCTGGCCAATTCCGGCGTCGGCCACTGGTGCAGCCGGCGCCGATCGTGCGCGGCGAAACGCTGAAGCTCGGCAGTCATCAGCGACGACGTTCGCGAGCCTGCAGCAGGCGCTTGCCAAATATGGCTACAACGTTCCGACTCAACGGCAAAATACGACGGCGCGACCATGGAAGTGGTCACCGCGTTCCAGCGCCACTTCCGCCCCGCGCGCGTCGACGGCGTCGCCGATCGTTCGACCATGACCACGCTGCACGCGCTGCTGGCGAGCTTCGGCCGACGCAAGACGGTGGCGGCAACGTCGCGCGAAACGTAGTCTCGGCTCGCGAGCAGTCGTCGCGCCGTCCATTGCGACCAGCGAAGCGAGGATCCGAGCTGCGGCCTAAGCTTCAATTGCCGCGCAAGACGCTCACGGATGACATGGATTAGCTCCGCTTCGCTCGCAATTGATCGACTCCAGCTCCGCCAGCCGCCGCGCATACAGCCGTCGCAGCGGCTCGCAGCTGCGTCGCGGCCGTCGCCGCCAGATAGGCTTCGCGCGCGGCGTCATGGCGGTCGAGCCGGCGCAACAGATCGGCGCGAACCGCCGGCAGCAATTCGTAACCTTCGAGCCCGCCGCGGGCTTCCAGCGCATCGATCAGGTCGAGCGCCCGCGCCGGCCCGTCGACCATCGACACCGCGGCGGCGTGGTTGAGCTCGATCACCGGCGACGGGCTGATCCGCAGCAGCACCTCATAGAGGCCGGCGATCTGCGGCCAGTCGGTGTCTTTATAGTTCGGCGCGCGCGCATGCAGCGCCGCGATCGCGGCCTGCACCGCATAGGATTGCGGCCGGCCCGGCATCCGCAGCGCGTCCTCCACCAGCCTCAAACCTTCGGCGATCTGGCGCATGATCCCACAGCGTGCGATCCTGCTCCTCCAGCAGCACGATGTCGCCGCCGGCGGTCTCCCGCCCGGCGCGGCGCGCATCGTGCAGCAGCATCAGCGCCAGCAGTCCCTTGATCTCGCCACGCGCCGGGCATCAGCGCATCGAGCAGCCGCGCCAGCCGGATCGCTTCGCGCGCCAGATCGGGCCGCATCAAATCCTCGCCCGAGGTCGCGACATAGCCCTCGGTGAAGACGAGATAGATCACCGCGAGCACGCCGCGCAGCCGCGGCTCGAGCGCCTCGCGCTCCGGCACCTCGTAGGGAATGCCGGCGAGGCGGATCTTCTGCTTGGCGCGCACGCAGCGCGCTGCGCCATCGCATCCTCGCTTGCACAGAAAGGCGCGCGCGACCTGCGCCGTGGTCAGCCCGCACACCGTGCGCAGCGTCAGCGCGACCTGAACTTCCTGCCGCAAACGACGGATGGCAGCAGGTGAAGATCAGCCGCAGCATGTCGTCGTCGAGCGCCGCGATCCGCCGCCTCGCAGGGCGGCGCGGCGTTGAGCAGAGCTCATGCGTCAGCTGCTGCTGCTTGCCGCGAAACGCGATCGCGCGGCGAACGCGATCGATCGCCTTGTTGCGTCCGACATTGACCAGCCACGCCCGCGGATTGATCGGCAGATCGGCGGCCGGCCAGCGCTCCAGCGCCACCGCAAATGCATCCTGCAGCGCGTCCTCGGCGAGATCGAAATCGCCGACGAGGCGGATCAGCGTCGCCAGCGCCCGGCCCGCCTCGTCGCGGAAGATTTTTTCGATCTCGGTGCGGGGTCATGTGATTTCATTCACTGTCGATTCGGGCGCATCGAAGATGCGGACCCGGAATTTGAGATTCCCGATGCGCAATCGCGCATCTGGGTCCACGCTGCGCGTGCCCCGGAATGAGCGGCTTCGCCGTCAATTATAAACCCAGATCGGCCGCACCTCGATCGAGCCGTATCCGCGCCGGGAATGCGCGCCGCGATCGAAAGCGCAGCGTCGAGATCCTTGGCCTCAATCAGATAATAGCCGCCGAGCTGCTCGCGCGTCTCCGCGAACGGACCGTCGGTCGTCAGCGTCTTGCCGTCGCGCACGCGTACAGAAAGAAGCCCGTGAGGTTGACGCCCAGCACAGCCGCGTAATCAGCCTCGGTATACTGAGTGAACGGCTTGGCGACGAATACGCCGGCGTTGTTGATGAGCGTATCGATGCGCCCGAACCGGGCCAGGCCTTCGGAAATCGCACGCTCGGCCGTCTTCCGGTCGGTAATGTCGCCGGGCACCGCCAGGATTTGGTCATCGTTGGTTGGCCTGATCGACCGTGCCGTCGCGACCACCCCGTAATCGCGATCGCGATATGCTTCGACAAGGGCTGCGCCCATGCCCTGCGATGCGCCGGTGATTATGACAACCTTCTGAGCGATACCCATAGCGTCCCTTCTCGATTTGTGGCGATCGACAAATCGCGCCTGCCTCATCCATCAGGCTGGGCTGATGTAGGTCGAAGCGTTCTGTGTGAGAACTGCCGTGACTTAGGGACAGTCAACCGCGTGTCGGCACAATCAGCGGAGAAGTGTTCCTGCGTCGGCCGCGATGCGAGCAAACTCAGAACGCAAACGTGGGTACGGCGAAGTCCATGAACGCGCGCACCTTCGGTACCGCCATGCGGCCGGGCGGCGTAAGCAGATGTACCGGGAGCGGTGGATGTTCAGCATCGGCCAGGACGATTTTTAGTCGCCCGTCCCTCACATATTCAGCGACGTGGTAGGAATACAGGCGGGTCAGACCGCAACCGGACAGCGGCCGACGCCACGGCAGGCGCGGACACTGTTGACGGTGCACCTCGGTACGAAACTGAACGGTTCGGGGAATCGACGAGCCTTTCGCCGGCGACGAAGCTCCAGGCATCGAGACCAAAATTAGCTGAACGCGATGATGTGGTGCTTTGCCAGATCTGCCGGCTTTTGATCGGGGGGTGTTTCGCCAGATATCCGGGCGACGCCACAACGACGCGCCTGACATCTCCGCCGAGGCGGGTGGCAACAAGGGAGGAATCCGGCAAATGCCCGATCCGCAACGCGACGTCGACGCCTTCGTCTACGAGAGTTCACGAGCCGGTCAAGCAGGAGAACTTGTGACTGAAACGTCAGGATGAAGCGATCAAGGAAACTCGTCGATGATCGGCCGCAACACCTCCTCTCCATTTATCGGCGGAGCAGAGATGGTCAGGACGCCGCGCGGTGACTGATCGCTCACCACCCGCTAACATGTCGGCTTCATTCAGGTCTGTCAGCACCCGCCTGCAGGCTGCCGCATAGCGTTCGCCTGCTTCACTCAATTTTAGAGTACGGGTGGTTCGGTGCAGTAACTCGACCCCCAAACGGGCTTCAAGAAACTCAGGGCGCGGCTGACGGCGGTGGGCGACCGCTTCAGGCGCCGGGCTGCGCCAGCGAGACTGCCCTCATCAACGGCAGTCACGAAGACTTTCATTGCGTCGATGCGATCCATTTGCCCGCCCCGGGAAACGACTCCTGTCGCGACCACCTGCCGGATCGAACTATGGCAGGCACAAAACGATGAGTGCAATGGGGCGGATGGGGGCGACGGACATTAAACGATGTCCGACGGCGCGAGATTACACCGGCCCGGACCGCGCGGTACCGTCCTGGAACAATCAGCCGACTCTGTTATTGAGGGTTACCGAGGTGTCTTCGCACCGAGCAAGCGGACCCGTGACACCGGGCTGCTCGTTTGCCGTGGTCCTGACCTTTGGGGCGCGCTATGCGACGGCGCGAGTTCATCTCGCTCTCGGCGGCGCGCAGGCGGTGACGTGGCCGCTTGCCGCACGCGCGCAGCAGCCGGAGCGGATGCGGTCGGATCGGCGTGCTTATGCAAATCCTTGGCCGCGGACGATGCGAATCAAGCAGCTGATGTGGGATCGAATTGGCCGCCTTGACCCACGATTTCCATGACAGATCGAAAATGCGAGGGCCATACGATGGGTCAGGCAGCACACCATTATCTTATTTTCGAAACCAGGGGCGGCTTTTGCGGGATCGCCTGGAACAACGCGGGCATCACGCGCTTCCAGTTGCCGGCAAAAAGCGCCGAAGGGGCCCAACGAATGTTGCTCCGCCGGGCGCCCGGCGCCAAACCGGGCGCGCCCACGCCGGAGGTGGCCGAGGCGGTCGCCGCTGTAAAGCGCTATTTCGAGGGCAAGGAGACGGATTTTTCCAGGTTCAAGCTCGACCTCGGTGAGCAGGACCCGTTCTTCCAGCGTATTTATGCCGCGGCGCGGCAGGTCGGATGGGGCCGCACGACCACTTATGGCGCTCTGGCGAAGGAACTCGGCGCCGGACCGGAAGCTGCGCGCGATGTCGGCCAGGCCATGGCAAAGAATCCGGTGGCGCTGATCATCCCCTGCCACAGGGTCTTGGCGGCAGGCGGCAAGGTTGGCGGTTTTTCCGCGCCAGGCGGCTCGGCGGCCAAGATCCGCATGCTCGCGCTGGAGGGCGTTCACGTCGAGCCAGCGCCACCGGCACAGCAATCTTTTGGGTTCTAATCCTGGCGAACTCGCGGGCAGTGACGGACCTCCGCCTCACTTGCTCAAGGCGCAGGCTAGCGACGTACTGCCCGAAAACACATGCCGCGGCTCGGCGGCGCGCCGTCATGCCTGCCCTACGACGCGTCTGCGTCAGCGTCGCCGGCACCGCCGGTGCGATTTATGTGCGGGGGTGTGTGCGCGTTGGCGACCCGCGCGTGAAACCGCATCGGTGGACTCGCCAGCGTGCCATTCGGAGTTAATGCCGTTTTGGGATGCAAGAACACCTGCGACGAGCACAATCGCCAGTATCAGCGCCAACCGAGGGTGTCCATGGCGAATTCGTAAATCCTCGCAGAAACGGATCGGCCCGGGCGGTCTTGTGAGCCAATGCGGGGATCCTTCCATGATCCAATCTGCCCCAAACCCGCAATAACATTATCCAGAAAGGACTGGCATTCGTCCGCGAACAGAGCGGTAGTGTGACCGTTCCGGGCACCTACGCGCGCCTCGGGATCCTGCCCCGCCGGCTGCATGGCCGAGGTGGGGCCGTGGTGGTGGCGGCAACGACGCCGCCGCAACCCAACGGAGGATCCCGATGTCAAGACTCACCGATACGCAACTCATCATTCTGTCCGCAGCTTCGCGGCGCGATGATCGCGGAGTTGAACTGCCGGCGAATATCAAGGGCGAAGCCGCCCGAAAGGCTGTCGATAAGCTCATCCGCGCCAGCCTGCTGGAGGAGGTCCGCGCCGCGGGTTCGCTCCCGGTCTGGCGCCGCGATGACGAAAGTGGGCCGATGGCGCTTCGCATCACCAAGAACGGCCCTCGATGCGATCGATGTCGAGGATGAGGCGGTGGCCGCTCCCAAGAAGACCAGCGCCCGCCCGGCTCCTGTCCCGGACATAGCCGAAGTACCTGCAGCCAAGGCCGTCGCCTCCCGCAAGCAGATTGCTGTTGCAACGCAAAAGGCCGCTCGGAAGCAGCATCAGCCCGGTAAGGCCAAGACGCGAGAGCGGCTCACGGCTCGGAAAGCCGGCCGGGCTCAAAACAAGCTCGCGTGCTCGCGATGCTGGGCCGAACGGAGGGAGCGACGATTGCTGCCATCATGCGCGCGACCCATTGGCAGCAGCACTCGGTCCGCGGCTTCTTTGCCGGCGTGGTGCGCAAGAAGCTCGGCCTTGATCTGCGCTCGGAGAAAGTCGACGGGGACCGGGTCTATCGCATCGTCCACAGTGGCGGTGCACGTTCCGATCCCGCCGTTCGCGTCGTCGCGCAGCTTGAGCGCCATGGCACGCGTACTGATCGATCCGGCGGTGCCGGATCGAGCGTCGCTCGACAACGAGATCGCGCGTCTGCGCGGTCTCGATGTCGGGGAACTCCGCGCCAGATGGCACACAGTGTTCAGGCGGCGCGCACCCCTCACCTGCCCCGCCACCTGCTGTTTCGTATTCTGGCTTATCGGCTACAAGCCGATCGGCTCGGCAGATTGGATGCCGACTGCCGGCGTCTGCTTGACCGGATCGGGTCGGGGTCTTCGGACGGGATCAACCGGCTCGTGGCTGACTTCAACCGGCCCCGAACCGAGTTGAGGCCGGGCACGCTGTTGACGCGCGAGTGGGATGGCCACCTGCAGCGGGTCATGGTGCTCGCTGACGGGTTTTCCTGGAACGGCAAGACCTACGCAAGCCTGTCCATGGTCGCCTTCGCGATGACCGGCACCCGCTGGTCCGGGCCGAGGTTTTTCGGCCTTGATAAACCGTCGTCGGAGGTGCGGCCGTGAAGGGCGGGACCGTCAAGCCGGTTCGCTGCGCGATCTATACCCGCGTGTCGACCGACCACGGGCTGGAGCAGGACTTCAACTCGCTGGACGCCCAGCATGACGCCGCGCAGGCCTATATCCGCAGTCAGGCCCATGCCGGCTGGACCTTGATCCGGTCCCGCTACGATGACGGCGGCTATTCGGGAGGCTCGACCGAGCGGCCGGCGCTGCAGCGGCTGTTGACTGACGTCAGGACCGGCAAGGTGGACGTCATTGTGGTCTACAAGGTCGACCGCCTGACCCGCTCGCTGGCGGACTTCGCCAAGCTCGTCGAGTTGTTCGACGGCCATGGCGTATCCTTCGTCTCGGTCACCCAACAGTTCAATACGACGACCTCGATGGGGCGGCTGACCCTGAATGTGTTGCTGTCATTTGCCCAGTTCGAGCGTGAGGTGACCTCCGAGCGCATCCGCGACAAGATCGCGGCCTCCAAGCGCAAGGGCTGTGGGTCGGCGGGCATAGCCCCGCTCGGATATGAGACCCAGGACCGCAAGATCGTCGTGGTTGAAGAGGAGGCCGAGCGGGTCCGGACCATCTTTCGGCGGTATTTGGAGCTTGGCAGCCTCAACCTGTTGATGGCCGACCTTCGCGAGCGAGGGATCGTCACCAAGGTGCGATCTCTCAAGACCGGGCGCAGGGTTGGCGGGATCCCATTCACCCGCGGCCCGCTCGCCCATTTTCTGCGCAATCGGTTCTACATCGGCGAGGTCGTCTTCAAGGGCGAGGTCCTCCCCGGCGAGCAGCCCGCCATCCTCGATCGTGACCTCTTTGACGCGGTGCAAGCCAAGCTCAACGACCAACGCAACAATCAGACGGTCGCACGCGGCAAATCCGATGCCCTGCTGATCGGTCGCATCTATGACGACCGTGGCAACCGGATGACGCCGAGCCATGCGCGCAAGGGAGGGATCAAGTATCGCTATTACCTCTCTTCATCCCTCCTGCACGGACAGCCTGGGCGTGCCGGATCGGTGCGCCGGGTGCCGGCGGCCGAGGTCGAGGCTCGCGTCGCGTCCGCCGTCCGCGGGCATATCGAGGATTCCACAGAAAGTGATCACAGAGACCTCATCCGCAACCACGTCGTCCGCGTCGAGGTCCAAGCAGATCTGTTGGTCGGTCGACCTCAAGCCACAGGCATCCAGCAATCCAGCCCAACGCTGTGGACAATGATCGACTTGTTCTGCGCATCCCATGGAGGAAGACGTCGATGAAGCGGCGACGCGATATTATCGCGCCAGCTTCCGTATCTCCACACGACCGTCGGCCGATCCGCGCTGAGACCCGCGCCACACTTTGTCGCATCCATCGCCCGCGGTCGTCGCTGGCTTGAAGAGATCATTGTTGGCACTGTCACCAGCGTCGAGCAGATCGCGGCACGCGAAAAATGCAGCATTCGACAGGTCAATATGACGATCTCGCTCGCGTTCCTCGCGCCTAAACTCCGTGCAGGCTGCCGTCGAAGGACGATTGCCTCGCGGCATCGGCGTCACTCGTCTCCGCGATGCTCCTGCCGAGTGGTCTCGCCAATACGCGATGCTCGGTTTGTCGAATTGATTTAGGGCGGTCTTTCATGTGCAACTCAGGCCGACGCCAGGAACGGGTTTGCCGAGCCCAGAGACTGGAAGTCCAAAATCTACGCTATCTCGACCTCTGTCGGCGCCAGAGACCGCACGTCCCGCATTTGAATCCGCGAAAATGCCCGCAAATTGCGGGCTATTCGTCAGAGACCAGGAAACGCCGGTTCGCATCGGACTGCGTGGTGGTGGATGCAGCCCTGATCGAACCAGTCTCCAAGCCCAAATTCCTGCTAACAGGAAAGAACAGGAATTTTGCAGAATCTCGGCCTCCCCGATGCGATTTTCGAGCCTAATCCACGAGCGCATTCAAGAGCTTGCGGCAAAATTCCCTACGCAAAGGAACAGGAATTTTTGGAGGCATAACAGGGAATTTTTTCAAAGAACAGGGAATTCTCGCGCCAAAACAGCGAATCCGGCCCCGGACCAATATTTGACCAGTAGCGGGCATCAGTTGCCGCAGTCTGTTCCAGATGCCAATCGCAGCGTAATTAGGAATTCGCCACCCACAGGAATGCGGATCAGCAAAGCACGTACCGGGCACAGAACCGGATAAGCGAGCAGCGAATTAGGACTCACAGTGCCCGTGAGAAGTCGCACTGGGGGTGTTGAGCCATTGCGGCGGGGTGCTCTGACCCGTGGTGGTATCGTCGGGGATGGGAGCGGTTTTCTCGGTAGTCGGCGCTGACGTAATGGATACCACCGACTACTAGCACGATGGCTATCGCGCCGTAATCAACCGACGTTATCCTTCATCCACTCAGGATTAGCGTACCGATGGTTTCGTTCCAAACGCTTGCGTTCATAATCTGTATGGTTTTCCATCATTTGATCTCTTTTCAGGTACCAAGCCCCAAGCCGTCCGTTTGGGCGGGCGCGGCCATATCCCAGCTCGCGAGCAGATTGTCTATCCCTCATCCTGACGGGCGAGCGAGAGCCATGAGGCGGCCATAGAGAGATGAAGTTTGCGGTAATAAGGTTGGCATGCTTCTTGAGCCGCCAACAGACGACTCTGCCGCGCTATCGCGGTAGCGTCGCGAATCGTGCATGGCATCCTCCATTCGCCCCCGACGTGTTTCGGCGTGGAGTCACCTTGAAGATGGTGGCTTGATCTGGGAAGGATGCGCTCGTTGACCGACGGGCGTCTGTATAAAATTGCTCACCAGGCTTCGCCACAATCAAGCTGGCCCACTACCACCCGCCGCGTTAGTGAGTTCCTTTGATTAAAATGGAAAGTGATCACGAGCAAGCAATGTCGGATAATCGAAGAACCAACGGCGCTCTCGAACATTTGGCTCCCTCAAACGACTCCGGTCAAGGAAGAGTGCGTCTACGGTCACCGGGAATGGATGACCGTGGTTCTCGCGTTCCCAAGCCAATCAGCAGCACCAGCGCCAGAAAACCCCAGCATAATCATCCGAATGAACGAACTATGTGGAAAGTGCTCGGCATCCCTCGTTTTGATCTCGGGCTTGTCGTACAAAACCACGTTCAACAAGGAATTATGGACTTCCAGTTTTCCGTTGTATTCGATAAAACCCAATTTGCGGAATTTGTTCATGAAAAAGCTCACGCGCGATCGGGTCGTGCCGATCATCTCCGCCAGCGTTTCCTGACTAAACTTTCCCACGATCGGCTCCGGCCTGCCTTCCTTGCCGAAATTTGCAAGCAGAAGGAGAAGTCGGGCGAGGCGCTTTTCGCTCGAATTAAATAATTGGTCGATCAAGTCCTCTTCAATTCGACTGTTCCGAGTCAACAGATACGACATGAACAGTTCAGAAAACTCTGGCTCATTGTGAATGGTAGCGATCATGGTCGCCTTCTCTAAGCGAGTAACCACGCATTCATCGATCGCCCTCGTTGTTGCGATGCGCAGCGGATGGCCATTCAGACATCCTTCGCCAAAAAAGTGACCTGGTCCCAGGATTGCAACGACCGCTTCCTTGCCTTGCTCGGAAACGACGGTGAGTTTGATCTTGCCTTGCTGGATGTAAAAAACCGCGTCCGCGACCTGTCCTTGTGAGAAAACAATTTGATCCTTCCGATATTTGGATATCGTTTTTCCCTCGCCCACCTTGGCGAGAAATATTTTGGGATCAAACGAGGCTTTAACTCTCTTCCTCACAAAGGCTCCCTTTTTCTTTAGGGCTGCCCTGCCCGACGACCGCGGCGCTCGCGCCAAATCAATCGCTGCCGCACCTTCACTCGAACACACAGCGCCGCTACGATCTAATGGCTGATGCCCAGTTCCCGTTGGACTGCCCTGCAAAGCTCGATCGGATCGCGGACGCCTCGCGCCGCACCAGCTCGATAATGAGCTTGGCCATCGCTTGTTTCCGTTTCCGCGCGGTCGTGCGTGTCAGGGATGGTTTCGCGGCAATCGTCGAACGCGTGCGTCATAGTTCGCACGAGCCTTCCGGGTCAAACGCTCCCAGTGCTGGGTAAAAATGGGTGTGATAGCCGACCACGGATGTCTCCCCGTGCTGTACCGCTGCGGGAGCGCAACAGGTCCCTCACTCACCAGCGCCTGACTCAGGTCCGTCCGGCCATGCCGAAGGCGAGTTACACCGTACGCCTTTCAAGGCGCATGTCTGTTTAATTCGCATCGCCGAGAAATGTATTTGCGGCGGAACGAGACCAATTTTCGAATGTTATCAAAGACCACCGCTCATCTACGGCTCAACCCCGCCATTCCACCCATCAGCAATTTTGAAAATCCGACGCCTGTGACCACTCCCTCGTTTGAAAATCCGTAGCAAGAATTTCTTTGATTAAAGAGCGAAGGCGTGGGTCGATCTGCAGATGCACTTCTTGAACATGTTGGTAGATACCCGCGAACTTGAGCCGCCGCAGGTGTTCACGGGGTGGCTGCCATTATTTTACCACTCGGCCATGCCCTGATGGCGGAGCCGTGGGGAGCATGAGCCCCCTGGCGCAATTCTTGCTTTTTTGTCGGTTGGGGCTGGGGACAACAGAGGAGGTCTTCAGCATGTGCGATTACAGCTTGCACAATGTAAAGTCACGTCCTGCCAAGGTTGGCGACAAACTGACCACCCGCAACTTCAATACCGGCACTCGCGGGTTCGCTGCGCCGGAAGATGCCAGCACAGCAGTTTGCGTTCTTCCGGGAACGGAGCTCGCCTTTGCCAAGGAGGTAAGGTGTCGGCCGAGCGGGTTGTTTGGCTGGAAAGCGAATACAGTCAATCACACGACGGCCATCTTCCGGCAAATCAACAAGGACGACCCGCATACACACCATGATGCGCTGGAATTTCCAGACGGCGCAGATCGTGCTCCTGACTGACGTGTTTGAAGGTCAGGAAGCAACAGTGCTCCAGCTTCCGGCACAACCCGCTACCGCAGCCGAGGCGAAGGCCCAGGAACGGGTCGCGCACGTCGGCTGATCTGCAGCCTGCAAGAGTGTTTAGGCCGCCCTCGATTGGGCGGCCTATTTTGCGAGCGTGCCAGATTTCGGCGAACTGGATCGACCTCGTCTCCGGTATCGCCATGGGCGAGCAAGGCGACAAGGCGAAGGACATCCTTGGCAGCGTTTACGAATATTTCCTTTTACATTATGTGCGGAATGGAACGGTTGAGTAATGAGGCTCTACCTGTTCAGGCAATGGTGCTACTTCATCCGAAAGAGGTGCCCCTGTGTCTTACGGGTACAGTTTCGAAGATCTGCTGGCGCTTTTACACGGGCACGCTCCGGCGAAGGTTGACGCGGTCGCACTCCATCGTCGGCGCGTTGAGCATGGCCATCTGTCAGTGGGACTCAAAATCCACTGTCTGGGCGACGGGAGTCAGTTCTCTACTCTGGTGGAAGGTCTTGGAGGAGCGCAAAAATTCTCGATGTCAACTACTACAAACACTCCCACGCCTCGCTGTGTCTTGTGCTGCCCCCGGTGGGCAGTGCTCGTTCGGCGATACTCCTTCTTGAGTGTATCGAGCACTTTATTGGATCTGCGCTTTTCAGTAACCCGGAAATCCAGATCCAGGTATGCTCTCCAGGGAGACTTGGCGCTCGTCGTTCGGCATTGTTGGCGATAGGGTTCTACCTGGGGTCGGACACGCTACGGCGCTACACTCTGGGAGACCTCGCGACATCCTTTGCGGAAAACCATACACTACCCGCGCGGGAGACGTTTGGTGCTCTACGATGCAGAGGGGGACTTCGACCGAAATTTTGATTGGTGGAAGGAATCTGGCAAGCATCGTCTTGTGGAGCCCCAACTGCCATTCGAAAACGGCCGCAGCGATCTGCTCACGGGCAGCGGCAGCAGGTTGGACATCCAGAACATCAACTTGCTTGCTACCCTTCTCGTCCATGCTCAGTACCAGGGTAGCAATACGTAACTGAACGAAGTAA